>Ga0209061_1000132_pt1 | contig 249221 bp, 219 predicted proteins | sample Coa_R1_10_FD_187157 | JGI IMG/M metagenome (GOLD analysis project Ga0209061, IMG submission 187157) | Surface soil microbial communities from Centralia Pennsylvania, which are recovering from an underground coalmine fire - Coalmine... | ecosystem: Environmental > Terrestrial > Soil >... | reverse complement strand
CTGACAAGTTCGTCGTTGTACTTGCTCCAATTCCTGTCGTCTGACATGCCGTGAGATTGGGCGCCTCAGTACAAGCACACTTGAGACAAAATTAGTAGACTACGTGCTTGAATCGTGCAACACAGCAGCCAAAACATCTTCTTAATAAGCGCGAATCGATTTTATCTCGCGGTAGGCGAGTCAGGCACGATGGCTTCACTTTTGCTTAATTCATTCAGGCGTACGTTCAAATACAAATCCATTCAGTTTGGAAACTAGAACAATCTAGATTTACGGTGATATCGTGACACCACGACAGCAAACTGAGGCAATGGAAAAGAAACGAAATGAACTAGGATTTCATGAGATTGGAAGGGCAAATGGAATAGCAATTTACATGTTATCTGAGAAGGCAAACGCCTCACAATCAAAAGACCGCATGTTGGAACCTAAATTAATCCCGCTTACATACCAATTTCTACTTCCTGCTCTCGCCTCAGACAGTTCACTCAAAGCAAAACTCAATGAAAATGGAAAGACCGATTACTCTTTTTGGATTGCGGGCACCGGTAGAGACACAAATCATCTAATAGACGAGTCCCAAGAGTCAGAAATTACGCCCGCTCAGGAAGCAGAGGCCCTGAGACTTGCAGAATCGGGCTTGAATTACAAGGAGATTGCTAAAAAGTTAGGCGTTACTGCCTTAAGTGCCTACTATGCACTCAAGAAAAAAGGGAAAACGAAAGCAAGAAAGTCAATAAAGCCGAGAAGCTCGGCTCTCTGTACTTTTGATAAGAAAGGAAATCTCATCGTAGGCAAAGGGGCATCCTTGGAAAGTACAGTTCGTGTTTCCAGAGGCTCGGACGAAGGTCCCCTTTTGTTCTTCGTTCTCCGTGACAGTTACTCCAAGATAGGCGGTGCGCGTTTCGTAATCGCAGCATGTAATGGCAGACAGTTTACTCCTGATACTGCTGCTAGAGTGGTAATGGGAGTTCCAAAGGAGCTTATACACTAAGCCAGAGGAGTTGAAGGTTCGTTTTCGCCTGAAAGGTCTTCAGAACTCTTTGTATACTTTGATCATGATTGATTGAGGCGAGATTAATCCGAGTCGTTATAGATTCCGACCTTCAAGGGAAACAGGATCAGTTTCATTTCTAGTTGACGAGAATAGTATTTTCCTGATTCAGACTGCTACTTACTGCTTCGTGACCAAGTGCTTTCTTATCCCATTTCTGACCACTTTTTTATCAGCTGAACCGGGATCGGCCTGTCCAAATGGAATTGGAGAGCTGACTTGGAGGACAAGTACGTTTCCACCTCGTCCATGTACTCCTCAAGGAACATTGGGCGGGTATAGAAGACAATTTTCTTCTTCTTGCTCTTCAAAAACCCGAAGTAGCAGAGCCGTGCGCCGAATCCAGATTCTCCCCTGAAACTGTAAAAGGCCATCCCGTAGCTGATGCTCTCTATAGCATCCGGGGCAGCCTCCCTGATAGCCGCCCTTATCTCCCTGAGTTTCGGCTGAACTTCCTTAGGGGCGCTTTCTATGTATTCGTCGACGTTTTTCGCTGGATTCATAAACTCACCTAACATCCGGTGGGACGCTAATCGGTTGCGGCTCTCTCGCTCTGACTCTTCCTGTATTACCATTTCCGCTTTTCGCTTGGATCGCTTCCATGCTTTTGCGAAAGCATCTTCTGAAAATAAATCGGAATCAATAATTTTTGGATTCAATGCGAAAGAGGATAAAGCAATCGAGTTTGGCCGAACATCTTCGATCAGCAACCTTGAGACCGAACAATATTGAAGAAACTTTGAGCCTTGGAGCCTCCTAATTCCAACTCACGGTCGCAATCAACTAGTAGTCTTTCGCTTCTGACACCACCGGCTTGATGTCGACCACAGGTGTTCCATTAATAACCTCAATTGGCTCGATGCGAAGGCCAGAAGCTGTTACTTCAAGAACCTTGCATCGATGCAGCCCCAAAGGATTGGGCCTGTCGGGCGAGCGCGTCAGGAAGACACCGGTCAAGGGTAGAGACATGTTACCCTTCGGATGGGTCTGGAGGACGCTTCGGCGCGCGCGATGCAACCAAGTGATCACTATGATTTCATTGTTCACCTCAATTCGACTGACTCCCCGCCGATACTTGGGTATAATTTCTAAGAAAGCCGAAGGAGCTCCTTCCGTATAGAATCGGGGAGCATCGCGTCTTGACTTGATTTTGGATTTGACGAAACCGATTGGTATTATGGTGTACTTGGGCAAGTCAGCCTCATTGACGGTCGAGCGTCAGAAAAAACATTTCCCTTTTTGTCGAGGAAAAACCAGTAAGATCCCATGGTGTGGTTGAAATTTTGAAATGTTCAGAATACCTTTGTGGCTATCTTTCCCTTTTCCTTTGTTATCATGTCGCAAGAAGGTGGGAGTGTCTGCTGAATATTTCATACGAATTGGGAGCGAAGCTTGATTCTGTAAACAAGAGAAGAGGAAGATGATTGCCCGATTAAATAGTGTTAACAAAAATCCTCATTTTGAGAGGTGTTTTCCTATTCTAGATTTGACTGCGTCTTCTCATTCTACCTACGCAACTTTCATTCCTTCGAGTCCCTTGAAGTGCTCATCATCACTGAATACTCTGATGCCTGTCAAAAGGCGAGATGTTGCGGAAATTAACGCGTCTGACATTGGAAGATCCCCCGAATTGATCTCCCATGACAGCGAGTTTCTTTTTTCGAAACTTCCGAGCAACGTACGTAAACATTAGATGTAATCTTACGAAAAGTGTAAACATACAGCTCCGACAGGAAAGAGCGAAAAAATTTGAGCGAAGTTATTTCGGTCAGGATCAGGCGCCAAGTCAAACAAGAGGCTGCGCGTCTTGGGATTGACGTGCGAAATACCGTAGAAGATGCTCTGGAGAAAGCCATCCAAGAGAAGAGGGAGAAAATGGTACGCTTGGCAATAGAAGAAGTCAAACGAGAGATGAGCGGGACGAGTGAAGAGGAATAGTTGAAGAGGGTAAGAGAATCTCGCAAGAGACGAAAGACGGCATAGACAGCAGGTACATGGTCGATACTTCTGCGCTCTACCCAATGCTGATTCGCATGAGCAGCGATGGGTCTCTCAAGCTATTGCCAAGACTGACTATCATGGATCTTACAAAGTACGAACTGGGAAACGTCGTTCTGTATGACAGGAAAGTGAAGGATGCCTCGAAGCTACTCTCTTCATGGCAGATCATACTGGACTCCATGAACAAGGAAGAAGCTAGGAATATGAAGGAAGTCTACGAAACCGCCTCAAAAAATAACGTTACATTTTACGACGGAGCCTACGTTCAAGTTGCCAAGGCCTCAAAATGTAAGCTCGTGACGATGGACGCAGAGATTGTTACAAAATTCAAGGAGTTAACCCTTGACCCCGACGACCTAGCAAACGTGGTCTCGGAGTAATAAGTGGCACATGGTAAGATGCAATTGAGGGATATTTTTGGATTGCTTTCAAATCCCTGACGGTTTTCTTTGCGATTATAGAAACGATCCTTGATGGAACATTCAGCTCGCGGAATCAGCCGCTAGTCCAATTATCTCAGAGATCGAGCCGATCACTTTTTGATGAATAGCATTCTTGGCTTTGCCTATATTCATTCGAACAAGCTTCTTGTTAGCAGAAAATATCTTGTCAGGTTTAATCTTGCTATTGACAATCAATTTGCCCTCTTGTAGATCCTCATTGGTTAGAGGAATAGAATAGCCCCTAGTCTTCAGGTTTGAAGTAATTGCTACTGCGATGAAATCGCCAGATTTCGAATTGTATGAATCATTTGAAATTACAAGAGCAGGCCTTACCTTCGACCCCTGCAAGTCGGAAAATGGAAACCTGAGTAGTACAATATCCCGTTGTTGGACTACCATCATTATTTCTTACTGCCTTTAAGATAGCTATTCCAGATTTCGTCACTCTTGTTGAGCCAGACCTTCTTCAGCGTGGATTCCGAAATTTGTTGCACGTCCTCAAACTCATCCGCCAAAGTACGCTTGAATTTCTTTGGCTTTTCCAATATAATCTTCTCTCCCTTCTTTATCAGTAATAGTTCATCCCCCTTTTCTATGCCCATTTCGCGTTGGATCTCTACTGGAATCGCTACCTGTCCCTTTTCAGAGATTCTTATTGTTTTGAACTTAACCTGTTGAGCCATACTGTTACTCATTTAGGTAAGAAACTTCTTACTTAAATGCATTAAGACTATTGCGTATTCCGGATGATGCAATGTGAACGAAGTCCAAGGGTAGTGTCGCATATATTTTTGGATCGCTTTCAAATCCCTGACATTTTTTTGCACGCAAACTACTCGAGATTAGACATCGAAGAACTAGATTACCCTTACACCTGATTTCTTCGCTATCTCGATCTGTTTTGGATCTCGCGAAGAAAGAGAACCGTGAAGCTGTTTTGCAAGCGCTATGTAGATGCCATCATGAATGGCCATGCCATTTTCTCTAGCATTTTGCTAAGCCTCGTTCAGAAGAGACTCTGATTCCTTGAAGATCTTGATGTTTGTATCAATGAAGCTGAGCAGAACCTCAAGGGCCTTTTCAGCTTGTTCTTCGTTAATGGGTCTCCGTCGAATCGCTGTCAAAATGGCGTTGCATGACTCTGTTATGACGAGCTCTGTTGCGCACACTCGTTGGATCAAAAGCTTCCGAATATTCTCTTGGTCGTCGTTTTCTTCTTCTAAAAGAAACGCGGTCAAAGAAGAGGCGTCAATTATGACTGTCACGATCTTCCCTCACGAGCCTCGCAGCCGTTCCTTTTGGCAACTTGCGTGACTTTTGAAGAAGCTTGTCGGCTTTTTCGATATTCTGTCGTCTTTGACCTTCCTCGATCTTGTTTGAAATGAACTGTCTGATTTCCTCTGCCCAGTTTATTCTTTTCTTGCGTTTCTCCATGTCTTTCTTTATTTCATCGGAAACCTTCACAGTTACTACCGACAAAAGTAATTCACGTGAGTAAACCTATAGGTTTACTCTCAATTGAACCTTCCAACCGCATTTGTGACAAGTTCCGGAATATTTGCAAGTCTGGACAAAGCGGATGCATAGCTACATTTCACTTCATGAGGCCCTCCGAAAGCTCCTCGGACTTGTTAGAGTGGACGTACATTCTTGGACACGTATGTAATCTGTTGTCTTGGGAATAATTCGAAGTTCGATCCAAGAAGTCAAAGGGCGCTTTTCAACCGATGTTTCTATGAGTTAGCTTTTGTGGTTTCATTACCCTAGAAAAGCTGGATTTTCATCGGAGATTATGACACATGGGTGTTAATGCAGTCTCCGGATACGAGTGCCGAGCAGTGATACAATTCAATTCGACGCGATTAGGTAGGCCGCTTGGCGCAGTTTCGCAGTTGTGACGAACGAATTTGGTTGATCCTGTGAAACTATCACACTCAACCCTTTGGTGTTCGGCGCCCTAATGCGTGGTATCACGAGATTAGCGTAAATCAATCATGATAGTACTTCGAAGGAGTAAAATGCAGAGCTGTTGCTTGCGGCTGGAATGTTACCCTGATTGGAAAAAGGAGAGAAAAGCGTATGCTCGCTAGATTCTGATACTCTCCATTATTTCTGCTTTCGCGAAATTGCGTACTTACGTGATCACGTACGTAAGTGATCACATTTGATCAGGGTTAAAAGAGCCCGAACGTCCTTGTCTCTTGGGAGTATTTCAAAACAAAGAAAAAAGACAAACGGTGCTCTCCATGCCCGTGGTGGGCGATGCGATCTTGTTATCTCTCCATACACCTGCCCACTTTTGGAACCATTCCTATGACGGTACCAAAGTGATTCGGAATCCGATATGAACCATTGCGACGTACCCCGCCGTTATCAAGGATCTAAAGATATCCCACTTCTCAGGGTTACGTGCCTTCCGATACAACATTCTCGACAATTGTCGAGAAAGCGAGGGGGTACCCCCTAGAGGGGGGTACGTAACGGAGCTAATTTGGTATTTAAAGCGGGAAACCGTGAGCAAGGAAGCTCGCATTTAACTTTGAAGAAAGTATTAGGGCAACAAGTTGGATTTTCGGATTTTCGAGGATGATTTGGAAATTCCGCCGCTCGCACAACAAGCCATTGGAAGGTTCCGGAGCGAGGAATTCAATGGAACAGTGCAAGAACTCCACAATTATTGTATCCCCTGCAGGCTTTGCCAGGAGTTTTTCAGAACGTTCGTTAGGTGTCAACCAAATTCCCGACCATATTCATAGGCCACTCGAATGCTTTTACACAGGCGCGACTACCGTGTATATCGCTCACTCTCTGTCTCTCCGAGGCCGTCGTCGCAAAAATCTTTCCTACATCAGTATGAGATCAAAGATATAATCCCCATAGGAATATACGCCTCTCGAACAAAGAAAGCAAGTATAGAAGTGATCCTTGTATTTTCCATGTTACAAGAACAGCAACGACAACGCGATCTAAGATCGTACCTCGAAACGCTCGATTCTGCCGGGCTTTTGCTTCACGTCGAGAGGCAGGTCGACCCAAAGTTCGAGCTCTCGGCTGTTGTAAAGGCAGCTGAAAAAGCGAACAAGGCGATAATATTCCACGACGTCAAGGGGAGCGAGTTTGACGTCGTCGCAAACATCGTCGTTTCCAGAAAGATGTTTTCAATGCTGCTCGGCACCTCTGAGGCGGACACCGTACCCGAGTATGTCAAGAGAGCAGAGAACCCTATCAAGCCCAAGATAGTCGCGAGCGGGCCCGTCAAGGAAGTTATCCTCACGGGCGACAAGGCCGACGCCTCCATTCTCCCAATCGTAACTCATGCAGTTGGAGACATTGCACCATTCATCACGGCCGGGATGGCAATCGCGAAGGACCCCGAGACAGGCTACACCAACATGTCGTTCAACAGGATGCAGTTCAAGGAACCGAAAAAGTTTGGCATCAGAATGATGGCTCCGCAGCACCTCGGAGTGATCCAGGGCAAGGCCGAACAGCAGGGAAAGAATCTAGAAGTCGCAATAGTCATCGGAGCTCACCCCTTCGAGATGATCGCGGCGTCGACCACCCTTCCGTTCGGGACGGATCACTTTGAACTCGCCGGCGCACTCGCAGGCAGCCCCGTCGATCTCGTCAAGTGCGAGACAATAAACGTGAACGTTCCAGCCTCCGCAGAAATCATACTCGAAGGTGAGGTGCTCTCAAACGTCAGGGAGGAGGAAGGGCCTTACGGCGATGTCTTCCAGTTCTACATACCTCAAGCGAAGAACCACGTGTTCAGATTGAAGGCGATAACTCACAGGAAGAACGCGATCTACCACACAATCCAGGCAGGGACAAAGGAGGACATTCATCTCCTCGCGCTTTCGAGGGAAGCGCACCTCTACCGCGCCCTAAAATATGCGGGCTACCAGATAAAGACCGTGAGCAACACTCCTTCGCTTCTCGGGTGCGTTATCTCGATAAAGAAAAGATTCGAGGGAGAGCCGAAGAACGCCGCGATGTGTGCCTTCGGGGCCCACTCCTGGCTCAAGTACTGCGTCGTCGTTGACGATGACGTCAATGCTTTCGACTTGGATGACGTCTGGTGGGCAATGGTCACAAGGGGCAGGCCGGACAGAGGGATTTTCGTCATCCCCGAGGCGAGAGGGTTTCCTCGCGACCTACATCACCTGCACCAATCAAAGGTTGGGATAGATGCGACCGCTCCGCTGGACGCTCCCGAGGAAAAAGTGAGAAAGTACACGCCGGGCCAAGATGATATAGATTTAGCAAAGTACGTAAGCGAAGCAAGAAGAGGAATCGGCAAGTAAGTAAGCAGAAAAAAGGGCGACCTGAACCTGAATAATAATGGGAAGAAGAAAAAAACTAGGAACGAAAAGAAGCTTCACCAGCATTCCCAAGAGTCAGGAGCCTACCTCTTCCTCAAGTCATTAGAAGAACACGACGTAGACAGGATCTTTTCAGTTTCTGGTAGCGATTACGCAGCGATAATCGAGGAGAAGGTCCGCGGGGTCGGACCCGAGCTCGTCATCGTTCCTCACGAAATCCCCGCGGTCGGCGCTGCGATTGGCTACTCCCTTGGAGGAAAGGTTGGCGTCGTTGGCGTGCACACGCTTCCCGGTACCGCGAACGCTGTCGGAGCGGTGATGAATGCATACGGCTCAAAGATACCTCTGGTTCTGATAGCCGGCCGTACGCCCTATACGGAGGAGGGGAACGCGGCAAGCAGGAACAGAATGATTCACTGGACTCAGGAGACAAGAGACCAGGGCGGAATTGTCAGACAGTGGACCAAGTGGGACTATGAAGTGCGTCGCGCCGAGCAGGTCCCTCAGGCTGTCTCAAGGGCCTTTCAGCTTGCAACGAGCGAGCCGTGCGGCCCGGTCTACCTCATGCTCCCAAGAGAGGTCACGGTGGAGAAGGCAGGTACTGCCGCATCCCGAGTAAGACTAGGCACATACGAACCCGGCCCCTCCCCTGAAGCACTCGAAGAGGCGTCCAAGATGATCAACGCCTCAAGGCACCCAGTGATAATTACCTGGAGAGCCGGAAGGAAGAGAAAGTGGTTTGACTCGCTCAGAGCCTTTGCGGACGCAAAGAATGTCCCCGTAGTCAACTACGCGGGCGAGGCACTGAATTATCCGTCGTCGGGAAAGATGGCGCTTGACAGGTACGACCTCAAGAGAACGGCGGATCTGATTTTGGTCGTAGAGTGCGAAGTCCCGTGGATTCCCTCTAGGGTCGGCGAACTTCCTGCCACAACAAAGGTGATCAAGGTGGATACAGACCCAGGGCACCAGTACATCCCCTTCTACTCCTTTCCAAGCGACCTGAGCGTGGCGTCCAGCGTCAACCACTTCTTCGATGCCCTAATGGATAGAGTTGAACCGAAGGACGAGGAGCCGATTTCGAAGTTGAGGGAGGAGCAGCAGAGGGAGAAAGGGAGGGAGATCAGGCAGTGGAAGAGGTCAAAGACTAGGATCCACCCCAGGTTGCTGTCCCACGAAATAGGCAAGCTAGGTCTGACAATAGTTAACGAGTATCCGTTTGACCCAAACTACTGCGTTCTGGATAGATACGGAACATACTACGCGAATCTCTCGGTCGGTTATCTTGGCTGGGCCATGGGAGCCGCCGTAGGACTAAAGATGGCCACGGGCACGGATGCCGTCGCCACCGTCGGAGATGGAGCATTCATGTTCGGCGTCCCTGAGGCTTTCTACTATCTTGCGCACTCTTGTCCCGTGATGGTTGCAATATTTGACAACGGAGGGTGGATGTCCTCCTCTGAATCTGCAGTTGATGTTTATCCGACGGGACTCGCGGCTAAGAAACACAAATTTCCGGGAACAGAGTTCGAACAATATGAGCTCGGTGCGACGGTTAAGGCCTTCGACGGCCACTTTCAAATGGTCGAACGAGCAGACCAAATAGCACCAGCCCTTGAAAGAGGCAGGGAAGAATTACAAAAGCGGAAGAGGATCTCAGTGCTCCAGTTTGTCGTTGAGCGAACGCGGTAGTGTCAGCTACATGATTTAGAATCGTGTCGTTCAAAACAGCTTGACAATAGAAAATTGAAACTAAAAAGGGATGACATGCAGAGAAGGTTGGCAGGAAAACGTCGCTTTCTTGGTAAGATACAGCGGACTTGTAAATCCTAAGTCATTACGATTCGAATAGAGTTTTGGGTATGCAGGCGACCTACCACAAGAAGAAGAAGATATGCGTGCCAGACCAGGTAGTCAAGAAGCTCCATCTCAAGGACGGAGCCAAGGTGGAGTACCTGGTTAGCGGAGAAGACACCGTCGAGCTCAAGATCAATCGAAAGAGCTCAGCAAAGGATCTCTTGTTGACGCAGCTGGAAAACCCGAGGCCTCTGCATGCAGAGTCCCCTATCAGGAGGAAGACAATCCATGAAGACGTTGATTGACACCAATATACTCGTTCGTGCTCATCATAGTCACTCCTCTTACCAAAAATCTGCGGCCGGGATTATCAGGGATGATCTTGAAGGTCGCTTTGATGCCGTTGTCTCGATCCAGAATATCGTAGCCACAATGGAACATTTTTGGCGTAAAGACGATCTACACAGAAAATATTCCAGATTTCCGCAAGTTGTCATTTCTTGAACCTATCTTTCCGCTCAAAACGAGAAAGTTGTGATCACACTTGAATGCGACTGTTCAAAAAAAGTACTCCACGGCCCCAGAGCATTTACGTAGTCGCGTCGCCCAACTCTTAAAATCGAGCCTTTGAAAATCACACAACGCGAGAGAGAGATGGAGTATAGAGATGGTCGCTCAGCAACAACCCCAGAATAATATCGGCACTGACCTGATTTACATCGCTGAAATCATAGACCACTTGGTCTCCGTACCCGTGTTCTCCGGATCCTCTTTAGCCAAGAGGCCGGTCGTGCTTGACCTTTACGCTGCAGCCAGATCCAAATTCGGAAGGCCGCTCAGCTACGACGCCTACGAGAGATTGTCGCGCAGTGTGGACAAGGCTGGGCAGGGTTCTTCCATAATAATCACAACAGGGTTTGTCGTCCCTCCGTGGATCGAGGCCGAGACTGACGGTCCGGTCGGCGCGGCTACCCTAGCAAGATCGCTCAACCTTGCCTGGGACGCTGTTCCAATCATAGTTACCGAGCCATCCTGCGCCTCCAAGATGCGGAGTTTGATAGAGTTTTCCGGATTCAGAGTGAGGGATTACTCAAAGGCAGCAAGGGCACCGCGAAGGGCGGTTGTCGAGGGATTTACTCTGGAGGCAAGCAAGGCAAAGAGCGAGGCGAACAAACTGATTTCGAAAACCTCGCCGTGCGCCGTAATCTCGATCGAAAAGGCCTCACCAAACTCCAAGGGCGTGTTTCACAGCGGCGTCGGGGTAGACGTTTCACCGATATCAGCAAAGGTTGACGCCCTAATAGACGCTGCAAGGGAAGTAGGCATCCCCACAATTGGAATCGGCGACGCGGGGAACGAAGTAGGCATGGGGTGCATCGAGGAAAGCGTCAGAGACCTTCTGCCAACTGGCAAGGAGTGCGGGTGTCCGTGCCACGGGGGCGTCGCGTCCTCTGTGTCCACAGAATCTCTCATAGTGACCGGAACCTCGAACTGGGGAGCCTCCGCGCTTGAGGCACTGATATCGTTCCATTTGAAGTCGCCAGAGCTTCTCCACGATGGACCGATGGAGGAGTATCTGATACGCAAGTCGGCCGAGCTTGGGTTCATCAATCCGGCCTCGGGGCTCGCGGAAGCCGGCGTGGACGCCATACCCGCGGAGGTCCACGGCTCGTTGGTGAACATACTCAACTTTGTGGTCAGGTCAAGATACGTGCCCTCGTATTACCTCAAAAAATACGTAGAGTATACCAAGGACAAGGAAAAGCTAGCTAGACTCGTGCGCGAGATTGGCGAGGAGGAGGAGGAAGAAAGCAGCGGTGCTTCGCACTAGGCCCGCCGAAGCAGCGAACCACATCCAGAGACCTTCTTCTCGCCCCTGTACTTCATCGCCTTTAGGGCGTTCCACAAAGTCGCCGCATTGCTGCTGACAACGGGCTTGCCGAGACTCTTCTCCAGCGACTCTAAGACCGTCACGGTCTTCAGGTCGGTGCAGCTCAGGAAGATTCCCTGGGCTTCCTCGCTGTCCACTTGCCTTGCAAGCTTCACCGTGGTCTCTGGAGAGTGTCTGTGCAGGTCCTCGCCCGTGACGCAGCCAAGCCCCTTGATCTTCGTAACCTCAATTCCGTTTGATTCCAGAAACTCTCTCTCAACCTTGTTGAGCTCATCGGTGTACGGTGTGCCGACAGCGACTTTGCTTAGCTTCATCTCTCTCAGTGCTTTGACAACAGCGCCCGCAGTTGTGATAACTGGACAGGAGAGTTGAGACTTCATCCTTTTGACCAGTTGCGATTCCCACTCTAGCCCCCTGACCAAACTGCCCGTGGTGCATGCGTACACCACAATGTCGACCTTTGCCGAGGCAAGAAGAGCGCAGGCCTCCTCGGTCAGCTTTGCCATTCGCTCGAGGCTCTTCGTATCTCCCTGCTCTAGGAGTAGTCGCGTCGCGTGGATTGAGATGTCGTGCGGGACAATTGCGTTGAACTCTGGCTCTATCGTGACGTTGAGTGAAGGCACGATCAGACCCATTCTGTAATCGTTGCTGTAACGAGGAGTAAATGCCGTAGAAATCTTGGGTCGCCGAAGTGTTTGCAAGGTGAATTCTTCACTTCTCAGCTTGCGGTAATGTTGGGCTATGCACTTACTAATTAACAAAGATGTGATGATTGTGCCCTCAAAGTTGTACGGAGCGGTATTCGAGCAACCAGCATTCCACAAAGGGGCGTACTAGTATGCGTTGATCCCATAGTCCTTCAGGTTGATGGTGTCGATCATTGGCTCGTGAATTGCCTCTGGCAGCTCGTAGGGGAGTCCTGTTTTTACCGTCGCGTCAATTACCACTTTGGTTACCATGCCGTCACGGCTGGTCTTCATTCTTGTGTAGGTCGTGGGGTCAAGCCTGTTTCCCTTTGACCTCGGGATGATTACAAAGTCCTCATCTGCCCTAGCTCTTGTTGAAATAGCCCAGAGAACCTCCCTTTCATCAAATACGTTAACATCATCATCGACAACTACCGCGTACTTCACCAGCGGCTGCATCCCGGCGGCTGCGGTGCCGGCCCCTATAGCGTCCCCCTCGTTCAGCTTCCTCATAGATATGAAGCAAAAGTAGGGCGCGACGTGGAAAGGCATGTGAATCTTGCTTATCGTCGGGTAGTATCTCCGTAGCGTAGAAAGCATGTCAGCTTCCCACCCAAGAAAGAAAACGTTCTCTGCGTGTTTTCCGGAAGAAGCGTGCTGATAGATTGGATTGTTTCTGTGGGTGATGCACGTGATGTCCACGTACGGTGCATCCACTATGTGCCCGTAGTATCCCGGGTACTCACCGAACGGTCCCTCCCTCTGCCTTGCTCCTGGCTGCATTATTCCCTCAATTACAATCTCGGACTGCGCTGGAACGTGGAGATCAACCGTCTCGCATTTGACGAGTTCCACGGGTTCGCTCATGAGCGATCCCGCAAGCTCAAACTCGTGCATGTGGTTCTGATCCATTGAGGCTATGCAGATTGCGGGGTGCAGGCCGATTGCGAGTGCGACCTCGAATGGCTTTCCTCTGTCTTCGGCTTTCTTGTGCAGGTAGTGGAAGTACTTACCCCAGCTGTAGTATAGTCCAATCTTCTTCTTGTCTATGATCCTGTGCCTGTAAATGCCCAGGTTGTACAGCGGGAATATTGGGTTGTCGAGATCCTTTGATATAGTCACTGGAGTTCCAAGATAAGGGGCGTCGTCATTCGGACTAATCTTGGGCACCGGAAGTTTAGTCACGTCGATATCATCCCCTTTGAGGATGACATCCTTGCACGGGCCGCTACTCACCTCCTTCGGGGCCGTCGGGTTTGCCTTGCGCTTGAGGTACTCCTGAAAGATTGAGTCCTCTTTGACTCCCATAGCAAGGGCGAGCTTCTTGTACCTGCAGTAGACGTTTGCGACGAGAGGCATGTCAAACCCCTTGACGTGTTTGAAGTAGAGGAGTGGGTATCGTCGATCCTTTTCGAGCCTTCCAATTATCGCCGTGATCTCGAGGTCTCGATCCACGGGTTTCTCAATTTCGATTATCTCTTCTGGCGCATCTCGTCTAAGCAAATCCATGAATGAACGCAGGTCTTTGGCCAAGAACTATAGTATCCACTACCTTTCAGGTTAAGGACGAGCTCCGCGACGGTTAATAGTGTTTTTCCGGCAGGTCATTTGAAGACAAAATAACTGTAAGTCTTCGAAAAATTCAACATCAACACTATACTTGCGAATGAGAAAAAGGGAAAGACGTAGAGCAAGAAAAGGTGTTGACGGAGAGAGTCGAGTTACTTCTCCCGCCCCACTCTCTTACTTCTCTACATCTAGGGATTTGTCTTAGACTTTGGAGTCTGCTGTCGCAGCTACGAACAAGCGAGGCAAAATTGCCGACGGAGATGGACTGACATTCTGCGGGGTTATTGGGACGAACTGCGTAGTGAAGGATTGGTTCACAGGGACTAGGCTGCTTGAGATATTCAGATTGAGCATGAGGGTTCTCGCGAGGTTCATGCCGCCTATAATCTGTGAGGTAAAGTTCCCATCGGTTGAGAACTGACCTGATGCAAATGCTTCAGTCATCGTCTTGTTAGCCGCCTGAGGGCTGAGGCTCATATACTGCTCGGCCATCTGCACGGCGTACGTTTTGTTTGTCTCCATGTATGCCAGTGCGTTGTACACTCCCTGAAGGACCTTCTTGACAAGAGTTGGGTTTTGCGAGATCAGACTGTTTGTAGCGTAGATCGTGTTCTCCGCCCAGTTTGGAATGATCGTGTTCATGAAGAGAAGTATTCTCGCGTCTCCACTTGTTTGAAGCTGGTATCCAGTTTCATACGTCCAGAAAAAGCCCTGGGTCTTGTTGGTTGTCAGTGCGGCAAGTTGGCTTGTCAATCCGCCTGCAGTGAGCTCCTTGATGTCAGTGCCAATTGTAAAGTTGTAGTGAGCAGCGAGGAGGTGGAACATCATGTCTGTCGCACTGCCGGCCGTCGTCACGCCTATCGTTGCGCCTTTCAGCTGGCTTGGATCCGTGTACTTTGAAGTGTTGGAGACAATGAGTACCATGTCGGCCTGCTGGAGTCCCATCGCGATTGCCTTGATCGGAACGCCCTTGGATATCGCGTTCAGTTCACCAACATAAGAGGCCTCACCAATCTGTACCTGTCCCGATGAGACAGCCTGCATATGAGCTCCGTCACCTTGGAACGGTTGGAGATTCACGTTCAGTCCTTGCTGCTGCCAGAATCCGCCATGAGCAGCCACGTACTCCGGCAGATATTCTATCGTGATTGCCACTGATAAGCCGAAAGTCACTGGAGTCAATGAACTCGAAGCAGATGTTGTAGCGCTGCTGCTGCTGCTGCTTGAACTGCTAGAAGTCGTTGGCACAGAAGATGTTGTCGAAGCACTAGTATACGAACTTGTTGTCGGAGGTGTTGTAGTAGTTGTGGTTGAGCTGAGCAAAATCACTCCCGCAATTGCGGCGATCACGATGATTACGACAATCACTACGACCACTGCAATTGTCGAAACACCTAATCCTGATCCTTTATTTCGGAATAATTTTTCGCGTAGCATATGCAATCAACGCCCGTTTGCACGATATTTAAGGTTACTAGGCAACTTCTTCATCTTGGATACGCACAGGTTTTCATTTCTTCCCGATTACTAGCTTTATAATTGACATATCGTAGCAATCACACAGTGAACCCTCCTGCGCCTAAATCACTGGGCGAGTCTTGATGCCTTAAGCAGCAAAGACCAAAAAGAATTCCTGGAGATCAGCTTTAATAACTGATCACTCGGCTCTGAGCCTCGATGATGCGGCCCCATTACAATGTTGTTCGCCTCAGTCTGATAGTAGCCGCCATTTTAATCTGGCAACTCCTTTCGCAATACAATATTCTCAATCCGCTCGTCTTTTCTAGTCCCCTTGCAAGCGTAGAGAGCCTTTACCACTTATTCGGGGGCCACACCAGCCTCGTCGGATTCTATCCCAGCCTGTATGCAACTCTCACTGAAATCGCTCTTGCATTTGGGTTAATTGCTCTTATTGGCATACCGGCCGGAATTGCACTTGGATGGAACAGGTTCGCACAGGTCTCGATAATGCCGTTGATTATCGCTTTCTTCTCAATCCCTTCCATAGTTCTCTATCCGATCATCTACCTTATCTTCGGCCTTGGCATAGCATCCAAGGTCATCTTCGGGGTGGTCGTCGGACTATTCGCGGTACTTGAAAATTGCTCGGCTGGGGCAAAGCAAGTTCCTAGGGAGTATGTCACGCTCAGTAGATCCCTTGGATTTTCCAAAATGCAGCTCCTTAGGAAGATCTTAATACCCTCCGCGATCCCGTACATAACAAGCGGACTGCGTCTCGGGTTCAGTTTCGGGCTCGCCGGAATAATTGCAGGCGAGTACATTGCTTCCACAATTGGAATTGGGCAGCTCATAGTCACTGCTCTAGATCTCCTTGAGATTGATTACGTGTTCGCGCTCATACTTCTTGTAATCGTGATTGCCACGCTTGTCAACTTTATTCTAATATTCGTAGAGTCAAGAGAGACCAAGTTCAAATTGGTTTGAGAGGTTTTTTCTTTGGATACCAGATTAAAGAGCGCGACTGTTCAGGCCGTCATAATACTGCTTTTCCTGCTGGTGTGGCAGTTGCTTCGAAGTTGGAACATAGTCAACCACCTCTTTCTCGCCGCGCCGTCCGAACTACTCACGAGATCCGCGTTCGCCGCATTTCCCGGCTATCTCCACTACTTCGGCACCACAGTCAACGAAATTCTGATTGCCTATGCAATCGCCGCAGTGATCGGGATCCTCGGAGGCTTTCTCCTCTCTCGCAGCAACTACGTCTACAAAGTTCTCGAGCCTTTCATAGTCTGGGGCTACGCAATACCAAAAATTGCACTGTTTCCAGTATTTTTGAAACTATTCGGACTGGGCTCTACGACTGTGATTGTATATGGCGCAATTACAGGTTTGTTTGTGATTTTGATTAATACCGTGACGGGCGTCAGGGAAGTCGATAGCCACCTTCTGACTGTTTCAACGTCGCTCGGGATCAAGGGGACCAAGAGGTACACGAAGGTGATATTCCCCTCGGTCGTCCCCGCAATCTTCTCAGGGTTGCGCCAGGCCGTAATTCAAGTAGTGTTGGGCGTGCTCGTCGCCGAACTCGTTCTAAATACAATAGGCGTCGGCGACCTGATAGACACATTAAGCTACTCATTCAATGTCGTAGACCTGTACTTCGTCGTAGCAACCGTTGCTTTAGTTATGATCTTCGTCAATCTGGCATTGCTCAATGTTGAGTCGAGGCTAAGCTTCTGGAGACGTTAGGGGAGGATACAAACATGTCCGAGGTATTGATTGAGGTTAGCAACGTCTCCAAAAAGTACTCTACTAGAAATGAAACCATCGAAGCCGTCTCCTCCATGACTTTTGATATAAAGCGCGGGGAGTTCCTCACGATAATTGGTCCGAGCGGATGCGGCAAGTCAACGATGCTTGCGATGATTGCTGGCCTCCTGTTGCCCAGCTCGGGGAGCATAAAGGTGGAAGGGAAGGAGGTCGAAGGCCCGATGCCTGAAAGAATTGCCGTTGCCTTTCAGGAGCCGGGATTGCTCCCTTGGAGGAACGTACAGAAGAACATCGAACTCGGGCTTGAAGCACGCAACGTTCCCAAAGTGCAGCGCGGGCAGATCGCGAAGAAATACATTGAACTCGTCGGTCTCTTGGGATTTGGAGACAAGTATCCTCACCAGCTTTCAGGGGGGATGAAGCAGAGGGCCGCGATCGCAAGGTGCCTCAGCATGGATACGAACATACTCCTCCTCGATGAGCCATTTGGAGCACTCGACGAACAGACGCGCCTGCTGATGGGCGAGGAACTGCTAAAGATCCTCGCGGTGACATCGAAGACGGTACTGCTCGTAACCCACAGCTTGCAGGAAGCGGCGAATCTGTCGGACAGGGTTATCGTAATGACAAAGAGGCCCGGGCGAATAAGAGAAGAAATCAGGATAGACCTGCCACATCCGCGCAAGCCCACTGACACCGTAGAGTACGTGAACAAGTTGTGGGACCTGATACGCGAACCCGTCTGAGCGCGAGCAATTTCTCCGCAGCTTGATTTGTAGTCAGATTAACGATAACGACCACTAGGGTCGAATCACGTTTGCTACTTCATTCGCGGCATAGTCCCAGTTTTCTCTTATTGAGAATAGAGCATGCTTTGTTCCAATATCCTTTATGCGACTGATCTTTTGCGCGCACTCTTTGCTTCCGCCGGCAACTGTGAAGGCATCAATAGCCTCATCACTGACAATCTGCTCGAGCTCCAGACCAGATGACAGCAATTCGCTTAGCCCCTTGCCCTTCGCCACTCCTCTTAACTTGCTTCTGACAAGTGAGTCATCAACCCCGAGTAATGATACAAGATAAGGCGCGTGCGCAAGGAACCACAGCGCCTTTGGTCTTGCCCACGACAGCGCCTGAGCGCGATCTTCGGAGATTGAAGTGAAAAGGAATATAATAATCTCAAGCGAATCAATGTCCCGATCCGCTTCCTTCGCTCCCTGCTTGATTTGGGAGAGCGCATATTCTATTGCGCGGGAACTTGGACCGACAGAGACTATCACACCATCTGCCGTTCTCCCTGCTACCCTAAGCATCTCCGGCCCAGTCGCGGCGACGAACACAGGTATCTTATTTTGAACTTTGAAAGCCATCTTTGCTTTTAATAGTCTGAATGCAGATTGCGGCCCGCTGTCAACGCTCTCGCCCGAGAGGAGCCTGCGCAGAAGAAGTGCTGCCTCCCCTAGTTCCTTCGGTGACACCGGGTGAATTCCAAGCGGTTTGAGAGAGCCTTCGCCACGCCCTAACCCCAGCGCCGCCCTTCCGCCAGACACCTCGTTTAGAGATGCAATCGCGCGAGCCGTGACTCCTATGTGCCTTGAGAGCGGATTGGTCGTGCATGTTCCGAGGCGAATCCTCGTTGAATGTTGCGAGGCCAGCGTAAGCAGTACGTAGGGGTCTCTTTTCAGCCCAGAGTCGTCAACCCAGCAGCCCTCAGCGCCTAACTCCTCCGCCCGCTTCACGCAGGCAAGGAAAGAAGGCAGGCTCTCTGGATAGAGCGAGAAGCTAAAGTCCAAATCAGCGCAAGGCTCCCTTTACGCAAAAGTACTTGGGCGAAGAGCGATTCTCCACTCTATCGAGCAGTACAAAGAAAACAAATTCGCAATCCACTAGCCCTAGGTGAGGTACCCTCTGTCTTCATAGTATTTCTGCGCTCCCCCGTGGAGTGGAACTCCTGTATTTTTCCATGCATTGTTTCCATTGAAAGCAAAGCGGCCGGAAGACCTGACAAGAGATTCAGAGCCGACATCGAGCTCCCTTGCGATGTTGTAGGCGATAGTGTCGCTCAGATCGTCTCGGCATACGATTACCCATCCGGGATAGGCGATTGTGGATACATCACTAGTCTGTCCTCGAAAAGTCCCGGCCTCAATAGTTCCGCGATCCACGCGATACTTCTTCGCAATGAGGTCAAGCGCGCCTTGCTCGGGCGAAACAAAAATCAGATCTCGCCAGACCGTTGCCTCCTGCCAGAATCGTAGAAGAGGTTCGCCGTAGGTTGCGACTGCATCCGCTTTCCCATCTCTCAGGTACGGCCCAACTTGGGAGTTGTCGATGTCCTTGAAAATCTCGAAGAGCTTTCCGCCCAAATTCAAAAACTCTTCCTCGCTCAAGTTGTTTGCTGAGAAGAAGCAATCTCTGTCAACGTCTCCTGTCAGTGATTTCCTTGCGGTCGTGATCAGTTTGAGAGGATACTTTCGCTCTTTGATATCACGTATGCTCGTAAGACCGGTGTCCCTTGCAAGCGCGATGACAAGCCAGCTCGGTCTGTCTATGAACGCGATCGCGCGGAGGTTGCTTGCTCTTTTTTCCTGTGAGTATGCAAAGAGTCCATCAAACGCCCACTTGGCCGAATGTGGGTAGGTAGCGACTACATCAAACTCACCTCTTGCAACCCTCAGAGGTAGGCTTAATCCTCCAGAGTCGTCGACCTTTGAGACAAGTTTGAGCTGTGCTCCGAATTTGCTGCATATAGAGGATAAGAGGTTCCCAAGTTTCCAAGTTGTCGATCCCTCCTTCCAGGAGACGAAACTCAATTCTTCATTTGCTGACGGCATTCTCTACTCAACTCCTCGGGCGAATGCAGAAAGACCTGGAAGTGCAAAGAGAAAAGGAAGCTCTACTTTGCGGCGTCTTCGCCTTCACCTCCGAAACTGGGTATGATACTTTCCCCTATCCGCTTGAGCACCTGTTTCTTCTCGGAAATCTCCTTCCCCTTCATCCAGATCACGATGTTCCCAATCCCCGCTCTCGACATGGCTCCAAGTCTTTCAATCATGTATCTCTTATCACCCACCAAGCAGAACAAATCCATCACGTCCTCAGAGATGAAGCCGCCGATCTTCTTTATTATCTGCTGCTCTAAATCGAGGTCCCTGTGTGCGCCGACGACGTAGTTCTTCTTTATTGCATCTATGACGCTGCGTTTGACTCCAGCGGCTTCGAGCCACTCCTCCGGAGTCAGGAGCATGTTCAGCGCGATGAATGCTTTGAGGTCGGTGAGAACCTCACGCCGCTCCACATCATTTTGCACTAAAATCATGGGCCCGAAGCAATTCAGCTTTAGCTTGCTATAGTCCCTGTGTACCGATAAGGCCCCTTTCTTTATCCGCTCAGTGCATTTTTCTATCAACTTGTCATTGAAGAAATTTATCAGCACTCCATCGCCGACACGCCCCGCAACCTCCATTACCCTCGGTCCCCCGCCCGCTATGAAGATGGGTACGTCACGAATTGGCTTGAATCCAAGTCGCATTCGCGCTACTTTGAAGAACTGGCCGTGGAAATTCACTTCCTGATTCGAAAGGTACGCCTTGATCAGTTCCACAGCCTCTCCGACCACAGCGTACGGAGTCTTGATGCTGTATCCCATCGGCCTCAGTATTTCGACAATGTCGCCCGTCGCCATGCAAAGGATAGCCCTGCCTCGAGAGACCTCATCGATGGTAGCAATGGCGCGAGCGGTCACTATCGGGTGGCGCGTGTATGGGTTGGCTACCCCCACCGCGAGCGAGATCTTCTTCGTTGCTAGGGCGCTGACTGCCATCATAGCGTAGGGATCGCGAAAACTGGGGGAATCAGAGAACCATGCGCCGCTGAATCCGAGCGATTCCGCATATCTCGCAAGCTCTGGCGCTTCTTCATAGTTTGAGATCATAGCCATCGCCCTCACGCCGCCGAAACTGAAACGCATCCTAGATTGCTCACGCCATCCTGGAGAGACGGGCTTTTCTTCTTCCGCGTTTATTTCTTTTTGTCATGATGAAGAAAAGAAGAACTATCGCGCTCGCAAGTGTAAATTCGGAGTCGCCCGTGTGTTTGCTCGGGATAATTGGTGGCAACATCAGCCATATTAAAGACCCAAAGTGATCTTTTGGTTCCGAGTCAGTGAGCACATGCCCGAGAATGCGCCGCCAAGGCAAGAGATAGTCATTCCCGCCGGATACGCGAGAGCCTTCCACGTCAACAAGGGAGAAATCCTGCGCATAGGCCAAGTGGAGGGTGGCCAGGTCGGAGATGTTATAATTTTCAACGCCCACGATTTCCGGGAGCACTTTCATGTTGGCGAGAGCGTTGTCCTGAACGCGTTCGAGGGCACGGGCAACATGAAGTACATCACAAAGTTCTACTCCCAGCCATCGAGGGAGAACCTGATGTTCACCGTCGTGGAGGACACCACGAAGGTTCACTTTGTCTGGAACGGCGCGAGGTGCAGCCCAAAGATATACGAGATCCGGGACAAGGTCTCCGTCCCGCCCCACAGGAGCTGCCAGACAAACCTCGCCGAAGCCATCGCGCCGTATGGATTGAGCGCGGACGAAGTGCCCGACGTGTTCAACGTGTTCATGAACGTCGACGTGGAGGGAGACAGGTTTGTAATCAAGCCGCCCGTCGTGGGAAAGGACGACTACATCGACATGCGAGCCGAGATGGACTGCCTCGTTGCCGTTTCTGCGTGCCCGAGCGATAGGGCGACGACCAACGCGGGCAGGATAAAACCTCTCAAGGTGCAAATCTACGCTCCGTGAAATTGGATAGAGTGTTACCCTCTCTATTTTACTCCCGTTTTGTGGAAGCGTAGATCCCATAATTTTACTACTCATAAGCGTAAGGCGCGTGTTTTAGTTTCGCAAACTCGTCGGCGTCGTGGCCGTAGATCGGCGAGCAGGTCTTCATCGTCCTCGCCTTTATCGAGGACACGTACTCCCTCATCTTTTCCAAAGATCGCATGAAGGCTCTCTGGTCCAGGCACGGCGCGCAGGGCCAGCCGAGCGGCGAGGTCCTCTCAGAGCCCCAGAGGTTCTCCTTAGTCATAGCTGCGTCGCCGGTGATTAGGAACGTACCTGATCTTTCCGTCTCCACCGCCACGGAGACGTGCCCCGCGGTGTGGCCGAAGGTGTCTATGATTTCAACTCCCTTAACCGGGCTGTACTCCCTGTCGCTCTCGAGTAGCTGCGTTTTCAGGCCGACGTCGAAGCACGGCCTAAAGTATGTGATCTCGAAGGGCTCGGGGACGAGAGCCTGCTTCAACTCATTGCGGTTTATTATCCAGGTCGCGTTCTTGAACAGGCGGTTGAAGCTGCAGTGGTCCGCGTGAAGGTGGGTGTTGATGACAATGTCGACATCCTCGGGCTTTACTCCTAGTTTCTTTAGGGCATTATCGAGCCTCTGCTCCGGCGCCTGTTTTGGCACGAGTATTTGCTTCAGCATCGGTGACCAGAGATCAGGATCCATTCCTGTCTCGACGATCATCTTTGCCTCTGGGTGGTCTATGTACACGGAGTAGACCTGAGACCACACCTTCTCTCCCGCCCCAATGGCGAACGTTACTATGGACTGGTCCTGCTGGAACTGTCCGCCGTCAAGCAAGTAGACCTTTGCGCCGGATGTCAAGTTTTCCCCTTTTCTCCCCCTTTGTACTTCTCTCTATAATTCTTTCTCCATCAGTTAATGAGGAGTTGCATCTTCGAAATTTTATTCATTGGAATATGTGATCTCGTCTTGAAATTTCTCGCACGATACAAATTCTAGCACGCCCAATGACCTTCCTTTTCCCACTCTTCCCGGAGAAGGCTGTAGATCAAAGTGTCGACAAACCTGCCCTTCACGAAATCGTTCTTTCGCAGGGTTCCCTCCTTTACAAAGCCGAGCTTCTCAAGCACGCGCTGGGATGCAATGTTGTCGGAGTTTGCTGTCGCCTGAATCCTTTCTAGAGGCTTGGTCGAAAACAGGTAATCAATTAGAAGCCTGGCAGATTCCGGGGCGTATCCCTTGCCTCTGTGACTCGGTTCATCTATACCATACCCTATCTCTAGGCAGGATTTCGACATTGGAGATGGCACAAAGTGGACCATAGAGCCGATTGTCCTGCCGTCGTCATTTTTCACTATCAGAAAGAAGGTGAGCTGAGAGTTCGACTTTGCTGCGTCTTTCAGCCAGGCCTGGAAGGCATCCCAGCTTCTCGCCTCAAAGTTGAGATGTTCCCCCATCGCTTCGGGGTCATTGAAGTTCTTGAATAGGTACCTCAGATCTTCATCGGATTCAATAGGCCTGAGCCTCACTCTTTCTCCTTGGAGGAGCTTGGGCATGGGGGCTAGTTCAAAACCTCGCTATACAGGTGATGATTTATCAATTTTTTAACTAGAGTGCGAGAAGAAACTCTACGCATTGAATTCGACTTTGTAGAGAGATTGCGTTCCAAAATTTTGAGGAGCAATGTTAGGTCACTGCCAATGTGTTGGAAAATACCGATATCGCCAAATCTTAATACCCTACAGGAGCTCTGCGAAAGGTCGAAATGAGATTCGGACTTAGACTCGCTGATTATTTCGGCACTACGCAGAACATGGTCGAGCTCGCGGTGCTCGCGGAGAAGAATGGATTTGACCAGTGCTGGGTTTCGCATGACGTCTTCATGCGCTCCTCCTTTGTTACTCTGACGTCGATCGCGGATCACACGAGCAGGATGAAGCTCGGGAACACTATTCTGAACCCGTATACTACGAATCCTGCGGAGCTCGCGATGTTCGTCGCCTCGCTCGACGAGCTCACAAATGGAAGAGCGATCTGCGGCATCAGCGCAGGAGCTCTCGAGTACATGGAGTGGCTCGGGATTCCCACCGCAAGGCCTCTGACAAGGACAAGGGAGGCCGTTGATCTGATACGACTGCTCATCTCTGGAAAGAAAGCAAAGTACGACGGGAAGGAGTTCCACTGGAGCGATCAGGCGTACATGCGCTACAAGCCCGTGAGAGACAAGATCCCCGTGTACATCGGAGGGCAGGGAGACAAGATGCTCGAGTACTCCGGCGAAGCTGGAGACGGCGCTCTGCCCATACTCTACCCGCCTGATTTTGCAGAGTACGCAGTTCAGAAGATCTCCGAGGGTGCGAGGAGGGCGGGCAAGAACCCGAAGGATGTTGATATCGCTGGGTGCATCTGGATGTCCATTGCGAAGGCAAGGGAGGAGTCCATCACCCCGACGCTTAAGGAGTTGATTGCGTACTTTGGCCCCCTCCTCGGGGAGAAGGGGCTTGCCTCCGTGGGGTTGTCCCACGAGCAGTTCGCCGAGGTGCATCAGACATTCAAGGAGAGAGGGATTAAGGAAGCGGGTAAACTCGTAAACGAGAAGATGCTCCGCCTCGCGATCCACGGCTCTCCAGATGATTGCATTGGTCAACTCGAGAGGCTCGAGAAGGCCGGTGTGGACGTTGCGATGATAGGCTCTCCACTCGGCCCCAACCCGAAGGAGTCTATCAGGATCATCGGAGAGAAGATAATGCCCCATTTCAGGGGAAAGTAGGGTATTGTTTAGAAGGAAGGGAAGCCAATGCACAGCAGTAAAAGAGGAGACAGGATAGGCCTCAGCTACGTCATAGCGCAGGGGCCAAACTCCTCGGGCGAGATGGTCGACGCAGCCCTGATAGCAGAGTCGAGTGGTTTCGACACCGTCCTCGTCCCGGAGCATTACTACGACCGCGAGGCAACCACTGTCGTTGGGGCGATCGCACGATCTACGAAGAGGATCAGGGTCGGGACCGGAGTTATCAATCCATACACAAGATACCCGAGCCTCATAGCTATGACTGCCGCGACGATGGACGAGCTCAGCAACGGCAGGGCGGTGCTCGGCCTCGGGTCTGGAGGAGTAATAGGCTCGCTCGAGCACGGGATACCCAACGAGTTCGTGGGACAGGAGTTCAGCCACCCTCTTGCCCACCTCAAGGAAATTGTGCAAGTGCTCAGGATCCTCCTCAGCGGGCAGAGCGTGACCTTCGAGGGGGACTTCTACAAGCTTAGGGATGTGAAGCTCCACTTCAAGCCTGTGCAAGATAGGATTCCGATTTACTTTGGGCAGCAGGGGCCGAAGATGATGGAACTCGCAGGGCAGATTGCAGACGGTGTATTGATCACTCTTTGCTGCACTATTCCGTATGTGAGGGACGTCATTTCGCGGATAGAGCAATCCGAGGAAAAGGCTGGGAGAAAGAATAGTTCGGTTGACTATGCCGCGAGGATAATCACCTCGATGTCCCACGACGAGAGAAAAGCAATCAGAGACGCAAAGCAACTCGTCGGTCGAGTGTTCATTCACCCGGGAGCAAAGCCTGTGATGGACATCACCGGATTCAGCCTGGACACGCAGGCGATGAAACGCGCGGTTGAACTTGGGAGATCGGAGGAGATTTACGACCTCGTGCCTGATGATATAGTTCAGATGACGACCGCCTCTGGGACGAAGGCGCAGATTGTTGAAAGAGTCGAAGAGTTTCGAAAGGCCGGAGTTACACTCCCATTGATAGTACCCGTGGGAAAGGAGAACTATCCCGAAGTGATACAGGCGTTTGCAAAATGAAGCAAAGCAGTAGTACGAAACGTTCAAAGGCTTAATACACGTACGAGCTTGCGCCTTCCCTGATTCGTTTACGTCATGACTCTGACCGTGACGCAGAAAGGAAGATACAGAAGAATACGCGGTGGAATGGACAACGCCGTAAGGCAGGCCGAGGAAAGAGGGCTCCACGACATGTTCATAGTGGACGCGGACTGCCACCTGATGGAGCCCTTCTCTGTCATAGCTGGCAAGATGGAGAAGCGCTTCCGTGATATTTTCTTCTCTCCTACTATGGATCAGGATCCGTTCTTCTCGAGCCGCATCGGAGTGGACGAGAGGAAATTCAAGGCGTACGATCCGGCGATGAACATACGCTACAAGAACAGGCGCAAGCGCACCGAGCTCACCTACCCGAAGCCTCAAACTGCGGAGGAGCTCGTGGACCTCTTCACTTCGAGGATGCTCGACTTTGGGATCAAGAGGTCCATAGTATTCCCGACGAAGATGCTCGACATTGGGATGGATCCGCGTGCTGATTTCGAGGTCGCGCTCACTAACGCGTATGCGGATTTCATGCTCGAGAATTTTCTTGGGCGGTATCCGGAGATACTGAGTCCTGTGTTCGTCCCGGCCAACTCGCCGGATAAGGCCGCGGAGTTGATCGAAAGAGTTGGAGCGGAGAAGGGGATAGTCGGAGTCATGGTCACGAGCATGACACGCGCCCTCGCCGGGGACGATTCGTGGGACCCGATCTACGAGGCGGCCGAGAAGAAAGGGCTGCCCTTCTGCATGCACTGTGCCAACTTCAACAGCGGGATACTCGGCGGTTTTGATTCCTTCCTCGGAGTCCACACACTCGCGAGGCCCATTTCTGCGGCGGCGCAGGTGACGAGCATGATTGTGAGCGGCGTCCCCGAGAGATTTCCGAGGCTCAAGTTTGCGATAATTGAGGGTGGGCTCTCCTGGATTCCATGGCTCATGCAGAGGCTCGACTCTGTTTACTTGATGAGGAGGGAGGAGGCGCCTCTCCTGAAGAAACTCCCGAGCGAGTACATGAAAGAGTTCTACTACACCAGCCAGCCTTTGGAGTACGCGAGCAACGAGGACCTGCAGTACGTATTCCATAAGATAAATGCGGAGAATCATCTCTTGTTCGCTAGCGATTATCCTCACTGGGACTTTGACCTTCCAAGCGTGATCTACGACTTGCCATTCCTCAGTGAAGATGCAAAGCGCAAGATCCTCGGGGAGAACGCGAGAAAGCTGTTCAAGATCAGCTGAAAGTGCGAGGCGTGATTGGAAACGAAGTTCCAAAGAGTGGCCAAAGTAAGCGAGTTTGAAGAAGAGCTCAAACCAAAGCTCGTTGAAGTGGACGGAACTTCCATCGGGGTATACAAGGTCAGAGGAAAGTACTACGCTTACGAAAATGTGTGCGACCACAGGGGTGGGCCTGTGTGCGAAGGTTCCGTGATGGGACTCGTACAGTGTAAGGTGTCTGCGAATGGAAGGAGGCTCGGCGATTATGTTTCTGATGACAAAGTGGCACTTGTGTGTCCTTGGCACGGAGTCGAGTATGACATCGAGACCGGCGTCTGCTTCGCGAACAGGGACCTGAGTTTGAGAAGGTTCGACGTCAAGGTTGAGGGCGAGGAAATCATGGTCGACCTGGCTCGCGAGATAATCTGATGATCGCATAGGCTTATGTGATAGCTGGACATTGGCCCTCGATTGCGGGGCTCTTTGTTCAAGCGAAATCCCAGCGGAATCTGGGACATTGTGTGCCCTATGCGGGCGGTACTTTACCGCGAGCGATGCGGCAGTCGAGTTGAAGAGTTCGAACATCTTTGTTGTTCGATGCCTTCACTGCGGCTACCTTCTGAAACTCATTCCAAAATAGCAGTAGGATTGAGCTGCTTGAACGTAAATTGACATTTGATTTCATAACTCCTGAAAACTCTTTAACTCCACAAATCCTCAGCGGGAATCTGATTACGTCTCTCATGTCTGATTCACCGCTCGAACTTCCGAGACTGTCCTTGAAGGAAAGAGACCTTCGCTGGAAGAAAGTACGCTCGCAGATGTCTTTGCGAGGAATTGATTGCCTCATAGTCTCCGGCGACGACTCTGGCCGCGCGGACTCTGGCATAGCCCACTCTAGGTTTCTCACTTGCATCGGAGGAAACGGCGAGCAGGCATTCACAGTGTTCCCGATAGAAGGAGAGCCGACGTGCATCACTATGGCGACAGGTGCGTGGTGGTGGGGCAAGGCGCAGGACTGGGTCAGCGACATTCGCGTCGGATTCCACAGGTGGGCCGAGAGCATTGCTGAGAGAATCAAGGAGCTGAAGATGGAGCGCGGCACTATAGGAATTGTTGGTCTCAAGGGGCTGTTCTGGACCGATGGGACGATCAAGTATACCACTTATGAGAATCTGAAGAAACTCTTGCCCGACGCAACTCTTGTCGAGGCCACCGACATTTTGGAACAAGCCCAGTTCACAAAGAGCGAGGAGGTCATCGAGTTTCACAGGAAAGCTGCGCTGCTCGGCGACTATTCCATCGAGGCGCTCGTGAAGTCGGCGAGGCCGGGAGTGAAAGAGTATGAGGTTTATGCGGAGATGATCCACGCTATCCTGAGCAATGGAGGAGAGTATCCGCCGCTGATAATATGGGAGGCATCCAAGGCACCGCATCACCCGGCGAGGCTCCCCACGTTTCGGGAGCTCGAGCTCGGGGACATTATAGTCAACGAGATAAGCGCAAAGTACGGCGGATGCTGGGCGCACCCCCACCAGCCCGTTTGTGTTGGTACCTCGCCTCCGAGGGAGTACGAGAAGATGTTCGAGGTCTGTTTGGAGTCGATGAAATTCGGCCTCAAGAAACTCGTCCCCGGTACTCCTTTCAAGGAGGTTGACGAGGCATTCCTCTCGCCGATCGAGGCGCAAGGGTATGCTTCCACTGTAATACCTTACCAGGGACTCGGGCTGAACCAGACTGAGCCGCTTGGCGATGTAGTGCTCGAGGGCATGGTCATAGGCGTCCAGCCGTGGGTTTCGAACAAGGCGGGGGATCGCGGTGTGAACATCGGGGAGACGTACGCCATAACTTCCACCGGTCCTGTGAAACTTGGGAAGAGGAAGGAGATAGAGTTCATGGTTGCAAAGTAAAGTTACGCTCTTGCTTTTCATGGTATGATAATCGTTATTTTATTTTGTATTCGCCCTCGGGTCCGACTATCGCTAGGACAACGAGAGGTTTACCTTGAATATTCTTCACGGCGTGCTTTTCGTTAGGCGGTACGTAAATCAGAGAGCCCTCACGTACTTCCCTTTCCTCCACACCGACTCTGATTCTCGCCCTGCCCTCGAGGATAAAATAGGCGTGATCCCAGGGGTGCGAGTGCTCGTCCGCGAACCCGAAGGGCTTGACCACGCTGTAAGTGATTTTGTAGTGCTTTGAGGGAGGAGTGTCGAGCAGCATCTTCGTAGTCGAGAATCCGACGTGGTCTGGATTTGCTATGAAATCTGGCGCGTCCTTGACGCTGACAAAATTTTTTGCCTTGTTGGGATTCTCTTCCTCATTCTTCAAGATCTATTTTTCTTGCTCCTTGCTTGCTTTCCTTCCTTTTTTCTCTCTTCAACTTTCGTATTTTTGTTGTGGTGGAATTCTCAAAAGATCCTCGAAAATCCGAAAATCCAACTGGCGCCCTAATACCTTCCTCATAGCTAAACTGAAGGCTTCATTGCTCACGGTTTCCCGCTTTAAATACCATGATAGCACCGTTACGTACCCCCTCTAGGGGGGTACGAGCTATGAAACTCGACAAGTGTCGAGAAGTCCAAAGATGCCCTAAGTGGGATTCCCTCCGCTGAATAGCTAGGAAATATTGATGATGGAGCTTTATGATGCGCAGTATTCACGCCTGTCCGAAAACCCATGAGGGGGTCTTTAAATAGGATCGGGAATTTGCGTGAACCCGCTAGACTGTGCTGATGAAAGCATAGTGAGGCCTGCTTACAATACAATAATTGTAAGTTCCCCTTTGATCTCATTGAATTCTTCACGCTATAACTTGGCACGGCCATAACTGCACTATCCACTGTTGTAGGTACATTAATCCGGAAGTTTCCTTTCCCGGCCAAATTGGAATCATCTTGAGATTGGGATGGGCTTTGAGCTCTTCACCGATTCCAGGACGGCTTGTGCAAGTCTCTGCGCGAGGGAGGAGGGATCGGTGGACGTGCCCGACTTTGGGGCTACGTAAGAGAACGCGGAAACGAGAACCTCGACGGACTCTGAGGCTTTCAAAGCGTTGGAGTATTCCGCTGCTCCGCTCGGCAGTTCAAGTGTCTTGCTTTCGTTGAAGGAGAGCATTCCCCGAGTCCCGTTGATTGCAAATTCAAACTTGCCCTGTGCCGCTGAGTTACCCGCGACGATGTGGGCCGTGCACCCCTCTTCGAGGTTTGCGAGGATTACAAAGTAATTTGACGTGCGCGTTTTGACTTTCTTTGCAAAGACCCTTGTGAGTTTTCTTGGTTCGAAAAGTAACTCTGAGGCACGCAGCGCATGGATCAGAGATTGACTGAGTGAATAGTCGGAGAGAGCCTTGTCCCTCAGAAGTACTTCGAGCCTGAGAATCCTCGGCGTCCCAATCCTGCCCTCGGAGATTTCTTTCTTTGAAAGGACAATCAGAGGATGGTGGGCGATGGGATCGATTATTGTAAAACTAGGCTTATTCCCATCACCCTTCTTCTTCCTCGTTTGAAACTGCTCTAAGATCTTCTTTGTCGAATCGAATGTTTTCAATACAGGCTCCATCGTCAGGACACTGACATTTGCCCGTAATGCCTCTTTGAACATCCTCGCCCTCTTCGCATAATCAGTCTCACAGACATCAACGGCGAGGGAGGAAGTATTACCGTCGTTCTTGCTGGTAAAGGCCTTCTTATTCACTAAAGAAGTTATTTTCGCGTCGATCCCGATCATGCTCCATGCTCTGACGTGATTGTAAGAGAGCTCCGAGTCGCCGAGCACCATTACGTGATCAAAAGGTGGTCCCAAGATGTTTCCCTATTGCTCCTTTGCCTCTTGTCTATTCAATGTTTTTCTCCTGCCCTAATCCAAAAGGTAGGCTAGAACGCTTACTTCTCGCTCTGTGCCTTTGTTTGACTTTCTTGTTGCTGTTTTTGCGAGTTCGTTTCGCTTCGGTTTCCCGCTATATATAGGGAAAAAGCGCCGGTGTACCCCCCTCTAGGGGGGTACCCTCCTTGTTTCTCGACAATTGTCGAGAATGTTGTATCGGAAGGCCGGCGTCTTGAGAAGCGAGATATCCTTTGATCGGTCATAATCAAAGTAGCAAGGTATGCGTGGTAACGATTCATAGGTCAGAATCACTTTGGTACCATAATATGGATTCAAAGAATAGCCGGGGAGAGGCAAAGGCTATCCCCCGCACCTTTAGCATCTACACGAAGCATTTCGTCTTGTGTTTTTGCGCGAATAGGAAAAGAGGAAGCGGTCAGATGCTTTTAACACTCACCAAATGTGATCACGTACGCACGTGATCACGTACGTAATTTCACGAAAACTGAAATAGGAAACCCTAATCGGTCGCCTGGCACATAGTTGAACGAGAGGAAGAAGAGGGGGAGCTGAGGAGGATGGAGGAAAATCTAGCTTCAAAGTCCTTCCAGAAAAAGAGGTGCAGAAACGATCCCTTGATGTTTATTCAAGGAGAAGAAGAAATTGCCAAGAGCGTACCGGAATAAAACTGGAACCGATTCGAGCACTCTTTGAAAATCCTTACCGAAGCACATGTCTCGACGGTGTCCGCCTCCGCTTTTGGGGCAACGGGGGAGAGGAATGCCTTCGCCTGGCTTTTACAAATTCCAAGTACTTTGTACGTAAAAGTTCTGTTTGTAATTGCTTAATAGTGCCCTCCCGTGCTGCAATCTCCGCGATCCGCTTTGAAAAATGAAACAAAAGAGTACCTGATCGAGGAAATGGGCAGAGTTCATGAAGTATACCAGACGCTCGATAGATATGATCCCAAACTGGCCGACTCCCTCGCTTCGTTGCGCCGAGCCGCGATACCAAGCAAGAATGATACGGGATCGTCGACATTGGAAGCCAAATACAAGGAATTGATCATGCTCGCTGTAGAAGCAGCAACTGGACGTGGGGAGAAGGGGAAGAGTCACGCAAGAAAAGCGATCCGCGCTGGAGCAACACCGAAGCAAGTTCAAGAGGCACTCGCACTTTGCATCTATCTTGTGGGAATGAGCAGCTGGGTTGACGGTGGAATGGAATGTGTTCTCGCAGCCGAAGAGGAGCAGGAAAAGGTAACGAAAGGCGAGAAATTCAATTGGACCGGAGAAGTCCAAGGTCACAAGAAGGGATAGTCTCCCCTTTTCCTGACGACTACAATCAAGGTAAGAAAAGAGGAACTTGAACCTAATTCTGGTCTTCTATAGCCTTCCACATTTGTTTGACAACGACACGTCCCGATCAGGAACGGCTTAATAATCACGTGGCGACGAGAGACGACCTGGTATTCCATGGTCTCATTTGAATCTTCAATCCGCGAAGCAAAGCTTGCGATCGAACACTGTTACTCCGTGAAGAAAGGCGAAAACGTTGCAGTACTTACCGATCAAGACCACATGGTAGAGGCAAAAGCGCTTGCGGCTGTCGCGGGTTAAGCAGGAGCAAATGTTGTACTACTGGATGCCTCAGACTATGTTCAAGCGGGAATGCTCACGGCTGGGATTCCGGAGCCTCCATCACATATTGCATCGCTCATGGAAAAGACCCAAGTCTTTATCGTAAAAACTGAGATGGATTTTGCTCATAGATTCGCACACACAGATGCCTCTCGCATCGTGGAGCGTAACAAGGGTAGAATCGCGTCCGTTGAAGAAGAAATGGGCACCTGGGGCATCGATTATGACTATCTCATTGAAACAAAAGAGCGAACAGCGAAACTCGGCGCGATAACAGGAAAAGCAGATAGAGTCCGTGTAACATCCGCAAAAGGGGACGGACGTTTCATTCTCTATCAAGAACCGATCGGCGCTCGTGATAGTACCCCAAAGAGCTCCCGGAGACGTCATGTCACCGCTTCCACTGTGGGGTGAAGTCGCGCATTCCATTATCGAGGACACGGGAGATGGAACAGTGGTTGCCGACGGGATTGCTAATGCGGTTGCCAATAACGGTTTGAAGGAACCTATCACATACAGTGTGAAGAATGGACGCGCTTTTGATATACGCGGCGGTGATGAAGCCAAACGATGGAAGGCAGTAGTCGAATCGGCTGATGAAAACGCTAATGTTCTTTGCGAATTCGCGGTCGGAACCGGTCGGAGAGAGCGATGGAACACCGTCTCGGAAAAGGGAGCACTCGGCACTATGCACCTTGCTCTTGGCGAAAATGCAGGGCCATATCCAGGCGGGAAAAATCGTAGCAAGATTCACCTTGATGTGACAATTCGATTCCCGACCATCGAAGTTGACGGGAGTACAATAGTAGATCATGGAGTATTCAAATTCTAGGATTGATTGGTCGACGACAGCAGCATCCGTATCCTGATCACTCCCTAAAAATGAGAGAGGTGTGCGCACTGGACCCCTTTTGTACTAATGGTGTACCTGGTAATTGGCAAGAGGAAAGCGAGTCAAGGCATCAAAGAATAAGATAATTGTAGTTCCCTTCAAGAGCGGCGAAAAAGTTGAGCTCGGGGGAGGAAGTTTCTCAGACCTTTTGATTACAAGCTCAACTGTTTCTGGGAACAAGACTATGATGGGATACTCTGTTTTCAAACCTGGCATAAACACAAAGCAAAAAATTCACCTTTCCGCGGAAGAGCTCGCATACATTGTGTCGGGTTCGGGGAAGATTACAGTGGGTCGAAAGAACATAAGATTCAAGCAGGGTGATTCCCTCTACATCCCTGCGGGGATGCCCCACGGAGTAAAGAATGATGGAAAAGAAGACGTGGTAATGGTCTTTTTCTTTTCGTCCGCGTTATATCCAAGTACAGTAGACGCTTAGTCGAATCTCTTCTGTTGCCAACAACAAGATAGCTGATCAAAAAAGACTACAGTAGAGTCGAATCAAGAGAACGAGGAGCAGGTAGCTTATATCGTTGGTCTCGTGGCTCAGGGCTGAAGCACCGAGGAGATCCTGGAAAGCTATACTTGCATCTCAACAAGCGTGACCTCAAAACGGGTCTGAAGTACGCGGCAGGGACGTAAATCGTGCCCGTTTCGGATATCGCGGCGATATTTTCAAGATCTTGATTTTGATGGGCCAATGCATTCCAATATGCAGAGCTAGAATTGAGAAAGCGGAGGTATTGCTGTAAGGTTATCATCATTCGTGGACGTTGGGATCCGCAGCGAGAAATGATATCAATAGCGAGTACTAATATTATCCAGAAAGCGTTATAACTCGTAAAGCGGCTTCTAGCCGCAAATGTATCGAAAGTTTGGCAAAGCTATCGGCAGGGTTGCTGTCGTGGTAATTGTCGTTGTAATCATCATAATTATCGCTGCTGCAGGAGTATTTGCGCTCTCGCAGATGGGAAACAAGACGTCGTCTCAAACGAGCTCCCAGTCATCGAGCACTACTTCGTCAACTTCCGCGGCGTCCTCTACACAATCCTCGTCTCAGAGCCGGTCGTCGACTGGATCAACAAGTTTGACCTCGACTTCGTCCGTCACCTCTTCCAACACCAGTACGGCCTCTGCCAAACCATCGACCCTCACGTGGGAGACAGTTTCGACTCCGGCAGTGCTTGACCCAGGAATCGGTGGACTCGTTTATGATCTTAACATACAGCAAAACGTCTACGAACCGTTGCTCTGGTTCAACGGTGCGAACTCGACCAACGTCATACCGTGGCTTGCTCAAAACTATACCGTTTCAAGCGACGGGCTATCGGTTAATTTCACTCTGAGAAAGGGCATCACATTCGCTGACGGGGAACCACTCAACTCCTCTGCCGTATACTTCTCCCTGAACAGGCTCCTGATAATCGACGGAACGTTCGGTCCCTACGGGCATGGCATTGCGCAGGCTTGGACAGTTCAAAAGTTACTGAACACTAGCCTGAGCTCCGTCCTAACAGGCCCACAATCCTACTCTCCTCAATGGGTAAGTAACGTCTTGGCTCAGAACTTTGTGCAGGTGACGGGACAGTATACCTTCACAGTTCACCTCCAGCATGCCAGCGCGGCGCTTGAGATTCTCCTCGCGAGCCCCTGGACTGCGATAATCGCTCCTAATTATGTAATGAGCCACGACATTTCAATGTGGTCTCAGCCATCCGGTGGCTATACGCTTCCATTCTCTTCTCTGAGTGGCAACGCCACGCAGCAATTCTACCAATACTATCGAGATGAAGCTGCCACGTGCAACGCGGGATCCTCACCACAAGGTTGTGCATTCACATATCTCTTCGGCTCGTACAACGGGTCCCTTGCGGGAACCGGCCCCTACACGATCGCGAGCGTAGGACAGTCCACCAACAACATTGTCCTGCAATCAAACCCGAGCTACTGGGGAGGACCGTACCAGTTTATCAACGGCACCAAAATCAACCCCACAATCAAGACAATTAACATCAATTACGTGCCCCAGCTCAATACTAGAGAAATTGATCTGAAGAGCGCGGCCGCCGCGGGCAGAGCGTTCACAATAGATCTGCCTGGTGATCACTTGTACGACGTGGCAGACAGAAATGCTTGGCTCGGGAACAATCAACTTGTCTCGACCGTACCGGGCGTTTCCCTTTATGGTCCTTACTCGTTCTTCGCCACCTACCTTGTCAGCTTTGGAATGAATGTCACAAACCAGCAGACGGGAAGTTTCTACCAATTCCAGCCATTTGCCGACCTGCGTTTCCGACTGGCTTTCGCCGACTCGGTGAACATGACAGAAATCAACACAGAGATCAATAACAAGCTCGGGGTGGTCGCAAATGGAGCAATTCCGCCCGGTCTCCCGCCAACCGGATCCTACGACCCCAACCTGAAACCGCGGTACAGCTACAACCTAACGGGCGTGCAGGATCTGCTCGTTGACGCGATGCTTCACCCTCTCACCTCATTCACTTTCAAGAACGGTTCTGCCGCTCGCTCGGGTACGTTCAACAATACATTCGGGTGCCCTAGCCTCGGCTCAAGCGGTCGCTGCAGCAACCCGGTTCCGCAGTCAATTTCGTTGTATTACGGCGTGGGCGATTCCGTGTCCCAGGCCGTGATGGAGCAGATAGCAACTGCCGTGAACAACGTGAGCAATGCGTACAACATGGGGCTGACTGTCAGCGCGGTTCCTCTCCCGTCTGGTCAGCTGACGAGCCTGTACGAGGCCGGCTACCTCGGTTGTTTTTCCACCGCCTGGACTTTCGATTACCCGTGGTCGGTCGATTTTCTGACGGGACTCTACAAACCGGGTGGTCCGTCCAACGCATTCGGCTGGAACTTTAGCCAGATGGCGGATCTATCAAATCAGATGCTCGCCGCCGACTCTAGCAACAACGTGACCGGTCTAATAGCGGTGGGGAATGCGATGACGCAATTTGCAAACGAGCAAGTCCAATACCTCTGGACAGTCTACCCCTCGCTCGTCACCTCCGGGTCTGCGGTGGGAGTGTTCACGTCGAACATACACGGCTACTACTTCAATCCGTCGTTGAACGGGCCGTATTTCGCGACGATGTATGTAACAAGCTAGTAGCGAAAAACCATCTGGTGGGGAAAGAAGCAGGTAAGAGGCGAGCCCCCAGGGCCTTCCTCTTTGCTTGAGTTCATCTTTAGGACGCTCTGTGCAATTCCTGATTTCTTTTTGTTTCAGTTGTCAGACGGCTGAACCGAAAGTATCTCGAAAGTGATGTCGGATTTCTTGACCGCGGGATTATTCACGATAGCCAAGACGACTGAATCAAAAGGTGCCCTGATCTCCTCAAGGGTCTCTCCCCCGAGGGACTTTATCTCACCGATTAACTGGTCCTGCCTAACTACATCGCCCGTTTTGGTGTATGCGTAAAAGACACCGCCTCTCTTGGTCGTGAGGAACTTGCCGCGGTTTGAAACCATCGGTGTGCTTTTTGGTCCCGCCCCGCCCTCGAGTATCCCGAGCACCCTCATCACGTTCAGTATTCCGTCGTATTGAATGCGAACATTATCTGAGTCGAGTTTGCCGTCCTCCCCGACCTCCGAGAGCATCGAGGGGATTCCTGCAAATGACGCCTCCGTGAAAGCGTTACCCGTCCCTCTTTCCTCTTTAGGGATGCGCCAGACGTACTTCACACCGAAAGAGGTGGCCATTTTTTCACTGATTTGGTCGACTTCCGACCTTCCGGTCTCGTTGAAGAGCGCGTGGGGTGTGAGCGACTCCATCAAGTCTCCGCCGTGCATGTCCACATAGGCGTCGGACTTGCTGATTACTTCATTGAATATGTGGTAAGCTATCTGGTAGCTGATGGATCCTTCGAGCTTTCCCGGGAACGCGCGATTGGGGTTCACGCCGTCCATGGGGTTGACCCATCTGGTCCTATTCTCAAATGCAGATCTCGTCACGAGAGGAACAATCGCGACGGTACCGTTGAGATCATTTGGGCTTAGTTCCTTTGCGAGCTTGTGGGCTGCAACTATCGCGCAATACTCCGAGCCGTGAATCCCCGCCGTCACTGCAAGGGTGGGCCCGGGCTTTGACCCGCTTACGATTGTAAATGGTATCTCGAGGTTTGCACCGGGCATCTCACTTGCGATAATTGTCTCTTGTAGAGTCTTTCTTGGCTCGACACCGAACCCTTTCGCCTGCATAGCTAACAAAACCTAGGGAGTAAATCAAGGAACATTCTGCTTAAGAAATTAACTACGAAAGCTCTACACCAGTTAAGACTCTCTCCTGAGCAAAATTCTGCGTTTCGTGTCAAGCCATATATTGATCACCGCCAAAATCCAGTCTCCTCGGTCAAGATGAAACCGCCAATCATTGATCTCTCGGACGTCCCGGTAATCGATCAGCACTGCCACATGTTTCTCGACGAAGCGCGAAACATCGACTCGAGCATGCTCATACGTGTCATGTCTCTAGAGGCTTACAACCCGGATTTCGTGATACCGGAGGCTTCTGTGCAGGAGTTTGTCGATAATCCCAGCCGCGTGGCTCAATATGGTGTTGAGAAACGTAAGGAGTGGGAGGTCTATGACCGCTCGATCGAGGCCGGACAATCATCACTGCTTTTCGTGGAATCGCAGAGAGCAATGTCAGAATTTCTGAAGGCTGAGAATAATATCCAATCCATTTTGGCAAAGCGTAACCAAAGAGCCGCCGATCTCAGGTCATACGCCGCCGATCTATACAAGGATGCGCGGATACGAATTCTGATACTCTCTGATTACCGATTTCGCAGTACGGTCGGTAGCCCGATTCAGACAAAGAACAAGGTCGTCATCCACACAGTAATGTTTTCCGCGCTCGACAAGTCCTCCAATCTCGAGGAAGCGATTAAGGCGTTCGAGGAGTCCCTGAACGAGCACGTCAGAAACAAAGGATTCGTAGGAATGAAGTCCATGATTGCCTATGGTGGCATTAGGCGAGGAACGGGACTTGACATAGGAAACCCGAGCGAATCGCTTGTGGCGCAAGAGTTTGCCGCGTACAAGGATTCGGGCGGAAAGATAGAGAATCACAAAATCAAGAACCTCGAGGATTTCTTCACAAGAAGGGCGCTCGAGAGGTGCATCACCCTCGACGTGCCGATGGAGTTCCACACTGGAATAGGCGACTTGGACGTAATTACTGACAAGTGCAACCCGATGCTCCTCGGCTCGCTCCTGAAGGACGAAAACCTCAGAAAGGCCAAGGTTATCTTGCTTCACGGCTCGTACCCTTATACGGCTGAGGCGGGATGGATGGCTCACTTCTTTCCAAATGTCTACCTTGACGCTTCAATTCTGTTTTTTACACATCGCAGAGCCGCGGCAAGGAAAGTCGAGGAAGCTTTGGAGATGGCCCCATACAGCAAGCTGCTCTACTCATCAGACGGCGGCGTCCTCCCAGAGACACACTGGTTCGGTGCGATCAGTGCGAAGAGATCAATGGAAATAGCCCTCCAAAATCTCATCGAGGCAGAGACAGTGTCCGAGAAAGAAGCAATGGAGCTAGGGGAGAGGTTCTTCCACAAAAACGCAGAGAAACTCTTCCGGCTTGAACCCTTATCATCCTAGTAGCACGTTTCTTAGATAAGAAAAGGCGGATCGAAAGAAAATGAGCACTAACGAGACAATAAAATTAGGCGAAACCAAAGTCAGTCCAGGCGAAATCTTGCACACAGATTTCGAGGTAGGGCAGTTCGCAGGCTTTCCAGTGCGTATTCCCCTGTCCGTAATCAACGGAAGTAAAAGTGGGCCTACCCTCTGTATCACTTCTGGATTGCACGGGTGCGAGTACGACTCGATAGAAGCCGCGATCAGAATCACAAACTCATTTACTCCAGAGCGAATCGCGGGGCGACTAATCGTGCTTCCGATCATAAATCTGCCTAGTTTCCAGCAGAAAGCGGCCTTCGTGAACCCACTCGACAACGTTAACATGAATAGAATATTCCCGGGAGACCCCAAGGGGACGATTAGCAGGAGGATTGCCTCCAAGATATTCTCGGAACTCGTGCTCCAATCAAATTATCTCATAGATCTTCACGGCGGAGACCTCACAGAGTCGATACAGTCGCACGTCATGGTAAAGTTGACTGGCAACGACGCCATCGATTCCATGAGCAGGAAGATGGCTGGGGCTTTTGAGATTCCGTATTTGTGGGAACTAGAGGTCTCCGGCATCCCCGACTATCCCGGATATCCGAAAGGCACTGTTACGTATGAAGCCCCCATTCGCGGGATTCCCGCGGTTACCGCAGAAGCTGGGGAGAGAGGCAAGCTTGAGGAAAGGAGTGTCAAGGTTCTTTACGATGGAATCGTCAATGTTATGCGCTTGCTCGGGATGATTCCGGGTGAAGTTACCTTGCCCACGCCAAAGAAAACAGTGCTCAGGCACGGTGCGGTGGTCTCCCCGAGCACCGGAGGCTTCTTCTATCCTTCTGTCTCCTGTGGCGACAGAGTCGAGGTCGGATCAAAGTTAGGCGAAGTGAGGGACTTGCGAGGCAACATTAAACAGACCCTCACCTCCCAGACCAGAGGAATCGTTTTATCGCTCGTGCCGCTGATGCCTGCAAACGCGGGCGAGTTTGTCGTGCTGATAGTCGAGCTCTAAGGTTTAGGGCAATCCTCGAATTCGCATCACATTCACGGTCTTTTGAAGGAAACGAGAAAATCGTACAAGCGTAAAAAAAGAAGCAGCTCCAGCAACCATGCACCCTGAACAGTCCGATCCATTGGATTTGCAGAAGGTGAAGGTCATCGATCAGCACTGCCACCTCATGCCGAATGCCGCAAACCAATTCACGCGAGAGTTCTTCATCCGCGCGATGTCTCTTGAATCCTACAATCCTGACTATTTGATTTCGCAACCGCTCATGGATCGATACCTGAAGAGTTCGCTCAATGAAAGGAGTAGTTTAGATCAGACATATGGGGTGAGGGAGGTACTGGAGGCTTCGGAGAGGAGCGGCGAAACTACGCTTCTCTTCAAGGAATCAATCAAACAGTTGGCCAAGTTCCTTCGAGTACCCTATGACTTTTCCAAGGTGTTGGAGGCAAGAAATCGGCGTGCTGCGTCCAACTACTCCGACTATGCTGAAGAACTCTTCAAGGATGCTGGAATATACACGCTGGTCGTCTCCGACCACCCCTACCTGCCATATACCGAGCCTGCGGCTTTTCGTCCAGCGATTCTGAAGCACAAGTTAGTGCTCCCCGCATTAATTTTCAATGCGCTCGACGAGGCATCAAGCTTCAGTGAGGCGACGAGCAAGTTCCTTCCAACTTTGGAAGAGTGCCTCGGCCAGAAAGGGTTTGTCGGGATCAAGTCCATGATTGCCTACGGCGGATCAAGGAGAGGATCCGGTCTTGCGATCGGCAACGTGGATGAAAGTACCGCAGCCAAAGAGTTCTCACTGTACAAAGAAAGGAAGGGCAGCGTCATAGGACAACAGATCAAAGGCCTCCTCGATTACTTTCACTGTTTGGCTTTGAAGGAGGCGATACGCTTTCGTCGTCCGTTCGAGTTTCACACCGGAATTGGCGACACCGACGTGCTGGCGGATGCATGCAACCCCATGCTTCTTGTAGGTTTGTTACAGGACGAGGAAATCAGGAAAGCAAAGATAATTCTGCTTCACGGCGGATATCCCTACGTTGCAGAGGCAGGGTGGATGACTCACTTTTTTCCGAATGTGTATCTTGATTCGTCCATAGTTTACTTTACGCACTTCCTCGGAGCGACCAGACGAATGGAGGAAATGCTCGAGATGGCGCCGTACTCGAAGCTTCTATACTCCTCGGATGGAATGGTCCCGGAGCTTCAATGGTTCTGCGCAAGATTTGCGAAGAGAGTAATGTCCGCCGTTCTCGAACGTTTGATCAAAGCAGGCACGCTGGATGACTCTGAAGCCCGTGACCTTGCAGATAGCTACTTTCACGCAAACGCGAAGAAGCTCTACTCCCTGCCAGACTGACCGCGCCTAATTTTTGCTATCACCACTGCTACCTATCACGTAAAGCATGTCTCCCGGGTTCGCGACACCCAGCGTAATCGTGTTCAGGAGAACTCCGTCCACGCTCGACCTGAATGTTTCGAGTCTCTCTCCCCATATGTCCATGATGTATCCAAGCTCCTGCCCCTTTCGCAGCATGTCCCCGGCTTTCACAAATGAAACGAACAGTCCAGCACGCGCTGCGAAGATCACGCTTCCACCGACGAGCCAATTGCAGTTGAGGCTTCTCTTCGGCTCTTCGCCGAGCATCCCCAACCCTATCATGAGGTTCCTCACGCCCTGAAAGGATTTTTGGACGTATTCCTCTTCGATCTTCCCCTCTCGCCCGCATTCGCAGTATGCAGCCGGGATGCCGCTCCTCACGGCTTCGTAGACGAGCATGCCAGGGCCAGGATAGTTAGGCATCTCGGGAATGCCTCCGGTGGACAGTTCCCAGACTAGCTCAAAACCGAACAGCTTCGCAAAGTCGCGGGTCCTCTCATCGATATCTTTGTTTCCGCACATCAGTATCTCGATGTTCGGGACGAGCGATTCATTCAATTCCCCGCCATGCATATCCACGAGGTAATCTGACTGCTTTACAATTTCACGAAACAGCTTCTCGGCTACTTGGATTGTCAGGGACCTTGCCCTGTGGACTGACGATTTTCCCAGATCGAGCGACGAATTTTTCGAGTCTGCTTCGTCATGCGGGTACGCGCCACTCAGGTTCATTCCATCAAGCGGATTTACGTAGGCTTGCTTGAACTGCAGACCAAGAGGATTCTGAACGTGGACTATGATGAGCGTCCCAGATAAGCTCGAAGGGTCGATCTGCTTTGAAATGCGTATGGCCGCAGCGATGGCGACAAGCTCCCCCGGATGACATCCAGCCATGACGGCAAGAGTGGGGCCTTCCCTTAATCCACTAATTACCGTAATAGGGATACCGTAAGAGCCAATAGCTGTCTCTCCCGCCGGAAGGGTCCAAGATTTCTTCGTCCCTCTTTTGAGCTCGGTTCCATCTATCTGCATGGGAACTATCGAGAATGAAATCCGCTCAAAAGAGTTTTTGAGCACATGTCAGAAAATGAATTGGCACCTGAATGTTATCATGAACTTGACGCTCCTGCGGATTGCTTCCGAGATTCGATGTGGGCAAATAGATCCCGACGTTCTAGATCTAACTTTGCTTGAAAGAATCGGAAAGTACGACGCAGAGCTGTACTCTTACGTCAAGATTAACCCTGAGGCTTTGATTCAAGGAGGGGTAAAGCGAACCAAGACTGAGCGACGGAAGATTCTCGGATGCCTGTCCTTCGCGGTTAAGGACCTCATAGACACAAAGGGTATCGAGACTACCTATGGGGTACCGAATATTTTCCGAAATCATGTTCCTAATAGAGACGCGAGAGTCGTCGCCAACATAAAGAGGAATGGAGGGTTCATCCTTGGGAAGACGCGCACGCACCAATTCGCCCTTGGACTCGAAACTCCGCCGACGAAAAATCCATGGGACAGAAGCAGGATTCCCGGCGGCTCCAGCGGCGGGTCTGCCGCGGCCGTGGCTTCGGATTTGGCCTTGTGTGCCCTGGGCACTGACACCGGCGGCTCGATTAGGATCCCAGCGGCTATGTGCGGAGTGGTCGGGCTAAAGCCGACCTATGGGAGAATTTCCAAAGTAGGAGTTTTCCCGACGTCTCCGAGCATGGACCACGTTGGACCCATCTGCAGATACGTGTCCGACCTCCCCATGCTCCTTCAAGGGATGGGCTACCGTCTAAGTGTTGAGCGATGGAAACCAGGAACCAGAATAGGAATCATCTCTGAATTCATCGATAAAGCCGACAGTGGAATTCGATCATCGATAAAGAAGTGCATCAGCGTGCTTCTATCGGAGAAACTCGTGGAGGCTGAAGAAATCGAAAAACTCCCAATGTTCCCCGAGCTCTGCCATGCGACCGAAACAATAGATACATACGAAGTCGCCAAAATTCACAAGAAACGATTCCTACAGAACCCAAAAGTGTACCAAAGGACAGCTAGTGGCCTGATCAAGGCCGGCCTCTCGGTGAAGCAGAGCGAACTCATTCAAGCACGAAAAGAGAAAAGACAAGCACAGAAAGAATATGCAAACCTGATGAAGCGATACACAGTTTTACTTTCTCCCACGCTACCGTGCATAGCCCCGAGACCCGAGGAGATTTCAAAATATTCGTCATCAGATTTCCTTCCACTAGTGAGGCCGCTCGAAATATTCGATTTGCTCGGCTACCCGGCACTTTCAGTCCCCTGCGGTTTCGTAAATGGAATGCCCGTTGGTGTCCAGTTAGTGAGCTCTCTGAATCTTGATTCGCTGATTATCGCACTTGGAATGGAGTATCAGCGATTGACAAATTGGCACAAATTGGTGCCTGAAAGATACAGAGGGTTCGAGAAAGAAATTGGAATGTGATTTCTAATCGTAGGTCAAGCTAAAGTAAAATATCAAACAAGAGTTGTAACCTCGTGATTCTGTTTTCTTGCGCTTCAAGCGAGCCTACAAAGCCAAAGCTTGTGGCAATTCAAAAACCAACAGACATCACCGAGGGGTAATGGTAACCTAATAATCAACTCGCTACCTGGGAGGCTCTTTCTTTACTCCCCTTTTTTGTTGTTGATATCTCGAAGCATTCGAAGTTCTTCCATCATGAAGTTAGAGTGGCGCCCGATCAAAGTTAATGTTGTTAGAAGATTTGAGCTTGAATCCCTCAAGTGGACAGTACCGACAGAGGAAATAATTAAGGTCAAATGCCACTTCTTCTCTTCAAATTGAAGGAGACGGAAGGCAAGTTGCAGGAGTTAAAGGGAGCCAAGGGATACGCGGATTATCCATCGAGAATCCCGCCGGGCTGGAAGGTCATTCAGCCTGACCACTGGCCGATCAACAATGAGGAGCCGGGGGAGCGCGAAGTCTTTGATGTTTCAAAGTGGAGATTTGAGACCTGCGGTGCGGTGGAGACGCCCCTTTCTCTCACCTACGAAGAGTTTCGCAAGCTGCCACACGTCACAAAGACCCTTGACCATCACTGCATCGATGGGTGGAGTTACCTCGGTCAGGTCTGGACCGGAGTCGAACTATCAACGATAACCGAGCGCAGTAGCGTTCGTAAGGGCGCGAAGTATGTCCATGTGGAGGGCGCGGGTGGAGTAAGCCAGAACTTTCCCCTGGGTCAGGATATCCTGCTCGCAGATGGCCAGGACAACGGCCCGCTCACGAGGCCTGCGGGATACCCTTTGAGAGTGGTCGCTCCAGGGCAGTTTGGGAGCAGGAGCATAAAGTGGGTGAGAAGATTAAAGTTCTGTGAAGAGTGGGAACCCGACTCGCGTGAAAAAAAGTACGCCCGCATGGGTTTGAGCGACCTCTACGCGAAGGAGATTGCCGAGCGCGACCCCTGGACTGTGAACAACGACGCGCGCAAGGCCTTTCTCCGCGGGCTGTTTACCTACAATACGGATGTGAGGAGGAAGAAGAAACAGGCGGAGTATCTTGAAAATGTGGGAAAAGAGGAGAACGATTCTCGCGACATTGCATTGTGCAAGCTTGAGGAGCTCGAGGACGGCAAGCCTCTAAAGCGTGTCGTGAACGGATGCGAAGTCCTGCTGATAAAATCAGGCGATAGGATTTACGCTGTAGAGCCCCTGTGCACTCACCACGGGAGCGACCTCTCTCGGGGAAAGGTGAACGTCGCGGCGCGGACAATCAGCTGTCCGCTGCACGGCGCGTGTTTTGACCTCGCCACGGGTAGTTGCCTTGCTGGAAGCTACGGAAGCGACGGCGGTGCGTTCCCTGGTGTGCGCACCTACCACGTGAAAGTTGAATCGGGTATCGTTCTTGCGGAAAGAGAGCAGGCTTGGGGGAGACTTTAATCCTCTATGAGCTCCGTGGCCTGCGACGAAATTTTTGGGAGTACTCATCTACGAAATAATCAAATGCGACCCATATGCGCCTGCAAAGAAATGGCAATCAATACCACCATCATGTGCCGGATCGGGGTTCCTTGCGACGGTGTCCCTTATTCAATTATGACGCCCTCAATTTAGTATTCCGCCGTTTGCCGGATATGAGTCCGATCATTTCTTCAGTCGTCAATACTTGACCAAATCCCCTTGAAATTGTCGCCAGCGTCGCACGTTGAATCATTTCGGATTCTGTCGCATTGGCATCAGATAGGAATAGCACTTTGTAGTCTCTATAGAACGCATCTCGTGCGGTGGACTCGCAGCAGAATTCGGTGGAGGTGCCACAGATGATGAGCGTGTCCCTGCCGAGGCCTCTCAGTATGGAATCGAGCTCAGTGTTGTAAAATGCGCTGTATCTTGATTTCTTGACGATGAAATCCCCTTTGATAGGTTTGAGTTCTGATATCACATGCGTCCCTCTTGCCCCATCGTATAGGAATCCTTCTTTTAGAACGGGATAAAAATCAAACATCAATCCTCTGTCCAGGCCATCACGCCTAAAACAATGATTTGCAAAAATAACTGGCACCGAGTTCTCATGGCAGGCTTTGATCAGCGCTTTTATCGGTCGGATAATTTTCCTGGATCCTGGATCCTCGAGCGGGCTTCCTTTTTCCACAAAAGCATTGGTCATGTCGATGACGAGAAGCGAGAGCTTGTCGGTTCTAACATTAAATCGCAACTTGGGAGCTCTCGACAACTGATGGATTTTGCGTTAATTAGGATTTTTAAAAAGTCGAACCATAGTGAGAGAAGGACTCACTCTTACGCAAGCGCTCTCTTTATCATAATTCAGCGATTGCGGAAAGCACCTCAAATCCTGACGAGGATTCCGCAAGCTTGACTCTCGGGTAGGCGCATCGAAGCGGAACAAGTTGAAGTTAGAGTTTCTTGGGAGAGAGAAGAAAAAAGTCTCCTTTACCCGACTCCGCTCTTCAACCTAGTACATCGCGGCAAAGTAATACCCAGGCTGCATATCGAGAGCGAGGTTGTAGTAGTATCCATGAAGGTTAGAGGTCATCACCACAAACACCTCCGGATAGGTGGTCCACAAGTATAGCGCCAGCTGGTTGGCAAGCGAGTTCATCTGATAACTCACATTGACAAGCCCCGTGATGTTGCCTGTCGCTGACGCGGCCACCGCCTGCGAGAAAAGTACGCCCAACTGCGTGTAGTTCCAAGAGTTGGCGCTTGGCGCAGCGTTCCCCGGCGCGTACAGAGGGCCGAGTAGCGAGGTGACCCATGGATAGTCCGCCCGCCAGTTGAAGGTCCACGCATACGAAGAAGTGGCTCCTCCGTGCACAACCCACCACCGGCAACCGACCTCGATTCTACGACAGCTACCGACAGACCATCTTAGCTAGGTATGCCGCAAAGGTAAGCCCGTTGTGGCCCACCCGATTACGACGATATCAAACTCGGCCATGTTTGGGTCACACCGAAGATCCCTTTTTATTTCAAGGTTAGCGATTCAAGGATGATTTCATATTGTGACGGCATCTTGCACTTTGCTGATTGCGTACTATGACCCTTCTCCTTAAGCACCGAGACCGAAGACTTCAGAATGAAGGCAAACGGTCACAGGCGGGGCAGAGAGAGAGGAGTGTGAACCGAAACGAACGCCGAACCGTACATGAACACATTCAGAGGTGTGGACTTTAACACATCATAGGTTTTTTATGAAAGAAGAGATCTCTCTCACTGACATCATAGCAATAGGCGCGTGAATCTTTTTGACGTGGAAGGATAGGATTGCCGTTGATCCCCGAATAATGCTCGGAAAGCCCGTGATCAAAGGAACCAGGATTACGGTGGCCTACATCGTTGGCCTCATGGCTCAGGGCTGGAGCACCGCAGAGATTCTCAAAAACTACCCGCAGCTCAAAAAGCGGGATCTCGAAGCGGCCCTCAAGTATGCCGTAGAGACACTAAACTAAGAAAAGGTCTATCCTCTCGCGTAGCAGCATCGCACTAAAAGTGGATGGCGAAGAAAAGCTACGCCTAAAGCTCGGGAATCCGTGGAAGCTTCCTTGCCCACGAGAACTTTCCCTTGGAATCCATGCTTGCTCTGAGGAAGCAAGGCATTGATGTCAAGAGCGTGGTTGAGTTTAGGAAGGGATTGACCGAAGAAGAGGTATTGGAACTTGCTGGCCAGCATTCGAGAATCTTGATGACTTTCGATCAGGATTTCGGAGAGTTGGCGTTCCGACGCCGAATCCCTTCGAAGAGAATAATGCTGCCAAGATTTGAACCGACATCTTCGAAAGATGTCACGAGTTTGCTGCTTAGTTTATTCACGAAGGAAATCAAATTAGAAAACTGCTTTAGCATAGTTGAAAAGGACGGTATCAGGACCTTTCACTACCCTAGGAAAACAACGTAGCATACCATACTGCTAATCCAAAAGAGGATTGATATGTGCATTAACTGCCTCCTAAGCGTGCAGAGAGTGTGATGGATAGCTCCATTTCGTCAAGCAACTTTTCTTCAGAGAATACTACGGGCTTTGCGCTCGTAGGCGTCGCCTCGCACCACCATGAGTTCGTAGCCGAGGCGGTAAAAAGAACCCAGAATACTTCACTGGTCGGCGTATACGACAGGGACGAAGCTCTTGGCAGGAAAATCGCGCAGAAATTCGGCACTGAATACTTTAACAGCCTCGAGCAACTTCTCGCAATCCCTGGAGTCACAGTCGGTGTAGTTACGAGCGAGAATGCTCTAAAGAAAGAACTCGCAATCAGACTGGCACGGGCTGGGAAACACGTCATATGCGACAAGCCTCTTGGCTTGAGCGCGAAAGACTCCAGAGAGATAATCGAGGAGTGCAGGAAATCAAACGTCAGGCTTCAGGTCGGTTTTGTATCAAGGTATACCACCGAGGCCCAGAGGACAAAGCAATTCATCGCTTCCGGAAAACTAGGGAAAATCAAACTCATACTGGGCGAAAACCGCGTGGACAGCGGCCTCGTGAAGCAGCTCTCTCCCTGGCTCTTGAAGAAAGACCTCGCAGGAGGCGGAGCGATGATGGAGCACTCTGTCCACGCGCTGGATCTCGCCCTCTGGTATAACAGTGGCGCAAAGCCCGAGTCCGCGTACGCGGTGGCAGGCGAGAACCTCGACTCGTCATACGAAGGAGAGGACAACTTTAGCATCATGGTCAGGTTTTCCAACGGCTGTGTTGCAACGGTAGACGGGAGCTACTCCCGCCCTAGCTCCGGGCGCTCTGGAGACATTGTAATGCGAATCGTCGGAGAAAGAGGCGAGCTTGTAATGTCCTCCTCAAGCCTTGAGTTCAAAGAGCACGTCGGGGAAGAACCATCCACCGAAATCAAGACCTACTCAAGGAGCCTGGGATCGACAAGCGAGGCACCTGCTGGAGAGCTCATGGTCAGGGACATGCTTGAATGTATCAAAACAGGAAGGGAGCCTCTCGCGGGAGGAAGGGAAGGAGAGCTCGTAAATTGTATAGTTGATGCTGGCTACGAGTCGCTTAAGCTCGGGCGAGAAGTCGGCGTTCAGTTTTCATAAGGTCTGAAGTGATCTCGAAGAGGAAAGAAGAGGAAATTGACACCCATCATTCTGGATTGCCACGTGCACGCCTGGCCCGACGCGCTCGTGCAAAGAAACGTTGAGATGATAAAGAGCCTCTCCGGTATAACCCCCGCCTACGACGGCAGTATATCCTCACTCGAAAAGTGCATGGAGAAATGTGGCACGAGCAGGAGCCTCGTCAACAACATCGTCTTAAAACCCGAGCTGATGAGGAAGGCCAACGACTGGACGGCGAAGGCGGTGGCCGCTTCCAAGGGGAGAGACATCGAGCTGCTTGGGATGGGGTGGCTGATTGCGGGCGCTCAAGAGTCAGTCGAGGAGGCGGAAAGATGCGCGAACGAACTCGGATTCAAAGCCTTCAAGATGCACCACTCGCACATGAAAATCCTCCCCGAGGACCCCAAGAACTTTGAAATCTACGAAAAGATTTCACAACTAGGCTTGCCGGTATTGTTCCACTGCGGCAGGAACCCCTATGCCAGAGATTCATCTACTCAGTACTGTACGCCGGACAAATTCGAGCCAGTTCTCTCCTCATTTGACAGGATGAAGGTGATACTCGGACACTTTGCAGGCTTTGAGGACGATCCCGAAGACGCCAGACAGGTGTTATCAAACCACAGAAATGCGGTCGCCGACACCGCCATAGATTTCTCCGAGAAACCGTACAAAGAAGTTGTAGACTTTATTCGCTCGCTCGGCGTTTCGAGGTTTGTCTTCGGGTCCGACTTTCCAATCCATGATCCAGCACACACTATCGACTGGCTGAAAAAATCTCTAGATCAGGATGAGTTTGATTCGATCACAAACTCAAATTTCAAAGGTCTTTTTCGCGCCTCAGCCTAAAAAGAGGCATAAAGGCAAAAACCAATGATACGCATCATGCCTCGCTTTTAGGCACCCTCTCCAAGAAGGATAATTCCCTGTTGAGAGGTTCAATCTAACGGGATTTCCGGGCTTTATCGTGCAAACAAATCCAGATCAAGCCCTAACTTTTCCTTCGAAACCGAGTCGCCCAGAGTGCCAACCACGCAAACAGCGTACAGCCAACCGCAATCAGAATTGCGATACTCAGGTAGTGGAATGTGCCGAGAATTTCAGACCAGCGGCTCCCAAGGAAAAACCCGAGATAAGTGAGTACAGCGCTCCAGAGAAAACATCCAAGAGCGGTGAACGTGAGAAATCTCGACATCTTCATCCTCGCGGCACCAGCGGGGAATGAAACTAATGTTCGGGCGCCCGGAATCATCCTCGTAAGAAAAACCGCGAGCGACCCGTATCGATTAAACCATAGCTCCACTTTTTTCACGAGTATTGTCTCCCCGATCCTGATTCCCCGCAAAGACTTTCGCTCTCCCCACTTTGCTGCAACTGCGCCCAGATAATAATCGACAAGGGAACCCGCAATTCCAGCCGCAGTTGAAAGGAAGATAACAATCCATAGATTCAACGTCCCCAGTGAAGCGAGGTAACCAGAAAAAGGCAGGATGACCTCGCTAGGTATGGGCAGGGAAGTCGACTCGAGCAGCATCAGCAGAAAGACTCCCGGGTAGCCGATGGCGGATATGGTCGATGTGACTCCCTGCGATGCAAGAAGCAGAATCGAACTGAAGAGAGCCGAAAAGGAACCAACAGCGGCCCTCAAAGATCCAGCCTGCGTTACAGCGTCCTCCAGCGTATCCGAGAAGAAAAAGAGCAATGACAGGAAGAAACCAATGACTAGGGCGCTGACAGCGTAGAACCTGACCAGATTCGTCCGGCTGATTTCGGGCAACTTCATTCCTGAATTTTCACTTGTCCTAGGCGCTAGGCATGATTTGATCTCATTCGCTGTCAGCTGCGAGGCCTTCCTCCCCACCTAAATGAAAAAATAGGAGACAAAGAAGCAGTTGCAACTGGCGTAACCAATGTTTCATGCTCATTGAGCACCAGAAAAAGGTGTGACTGTTGCACCATTTTGCGAGAATCTGAAGGCCTCGCGGAGTGCGGCCTGATCGAAGGAGGCGAAGTCGTGCCTGTCGAAGAATACAAGATACTTTGCACGAGAAAAGCTTGTGCGGAAGCGTCAGATGCGATGATGTCATCGCCGAATATGCAGAGGCATATGACTTTCCCCTTACCGTATAGATGAATGTACGAGGCGACGAGCGTACCTGACTTGTTTAAGAATGTTGCTATGATTGACGTGTTGGTGCTATTCGTGACCGCGCTCTCCTCGTGAGGTAGGTAATACTTGAACGCCAAAGAAGTTCCCAACGCTTTGATGAGCGCTGAACCTATCTGATTTCTCGGGTTGAGAATCGCTCCATTGTATGAGAATCTGTGGAAGCAGCACGCATTGCTTCCAACCCAGTCTGTGTTGTTTACCCCCCAAGGACTGGCTTGAGTCTCCCAAGCTGATTTCCCGTTAAACGCCCACCCGTGCCCAAGAGAGAGTGTCTCCATTCCCGTCAGTTGATTGTAGCGAATGCGAACCAAGAAACTCTGTGCCCCAATTAGAATCAGCGTTCCTCCATCTGCGACAAAATGCCAGAGTGACATGTATTCAGCTTGAGTCGCATACTCTGTGAATCCCATTACGACCACATTGAAACCCGCACCCGTCCGGTTTTCATAGAAAAGATCCCCTCTTGTGAGGTTAATGTCGGAGAGAACGAAGATATTCTTTCCGATTTCCAGCCCACAATTCTTCGCTTTTTGGGAAGTCATGAAGGCATTCAAACCATAGCTCAAACCCCATCCTTGATTGAACGCCAGGCCGCTAGATACCGATGTATTTAGCAGTTGAAGATCTTTGGTTATGTTACCCCTGTGGCCCGCAAATCTTGAGTAGAACGCATAGAATGATCCATATCGATACTGCGAGTATGGGGTGGAGGTAAACACGGGCTTGATGAACGCTATCTTGATTGTTGATTTCAATGATGTGGAAGAGGTCTGCCCATTTATCAAGCAATTCTGAAAAGGGCCTCCAGCAAGCGCACGAACGTGGCTGACATAACTCAGCAAGGAAGTAATCGAAATAAGATTCGTATAACTTCCGTTACTCGCATCGCCTGCCTGAGCATTCCCAAAAAGTGCTGGAGACTGCGACGCAATTAGAAAAACTAAACCGATAGCGGCGAGTCTCGTCCTGCAGCTTGCGAGCATTTATCGGCTCTTTTTGTTTTTACCTTATTAGGATGTTATGGTACAGGATTCGAAACCCGCTCTCAAGCAGGCCTAAATGCCGTGCAATACGCGTGAGCCTAATCCTTCAACCATTTTGATGAATGTATCACAAGGAAATTAAGAATAGCATGTCATTGATATCTTTGCAAGCGGAGGTGAAGCAAGGAAGACAATGAAGAAAAGAGTGACAATCCTGACATTGAGTGTTCTCGGGCTCGTGGCGGTGATGGCGGCTTTTGCAACGTCAGTACACGTATTCGCCGTCAGCTCCAGCACCACGACAAATCCTCCCGCCGTCAGCACAAGTACGACGATTGCCTGCGTTGACGACGTGCAGCAAAAGGGAAACTACACCGGACAGTTCGGGTGCCAGACAGGTCCTGACACCGGAGTGAGCAGCGCTGCGGCCGAAGGAGCTAAAGAGTTGGAACCGTGAGTGTCTCGATGGAATTCCATGAGAGGGGGTGTGGATCTGGCATCCCCTCCCAAACCCGTTTTGTCAGGCAAATTCTTATTTGCTCGCCTCCTCTTCAGTTTTTTCTCTTTTCGAAGTTATTCCTATTCTCGGTTTCACAACTACTGCAAGAAATAACAGCAAGAGGATTAAGAAATCTAGAATCACAGATAGAAATTGAAGCGTGTTTCCCTCCGATGGAATTATCTCCAGCACTACTTTCAAGAAAAATAAGAAGAAAACGGCCGACGCTATGAGAAGACTAGGCTGCCTTCTCTTCGACCAAGCATAAATCGACAGAGAGAGCAGTATCAACGCGAGGACTCCCGCAGCGACGCCCAGCGTATCTGTCGTATCCACCTGCTGCCCCTGAAACCCTCCGAGGTCAAGGAAGGCGGCAAAGGCAAAAGAGATTGAAAACGTCTGAAACACCATCGCTTTCACTTTTCGTGCCTCCCCTTTTCGATGCCGGATGCCTCGGTCAACAGATCAGCCAGTCTGTTCGCCCACCGCTCCCAAATGCTCGGGTGATAGCTCCTGACAAGCTCGAGCACTTCCGCCTGATCGAATGTTAGAGCGTACTTGACGTATCCGCCCTCTCGAGTAGACTCGAGGAAACCGGCTTTCTGCAGTTTCTTGATGTGCCAGTCTATCGTCGCCGGAGAAAGGTTGCAATGCTCGCAGAGAGCTTTCTGGGACGAGCCGGGATTGCCGATCAGGTACAATATCACTTCTCTTTCTACATCTTGGGCAAGTATGTCCAGAACATCAATTTGCGAGTCTCCGAATACGAAGTTGGCATAAAACCGTTTGTAGCCGAATCTGCTTCGCGAAACTATCTTTCTTTCCTTTTCGAGATTGTAGAGGTGGTACTGAATCGTTCCCATAGTGACACTCATCTCTCTTTGGATTTCCCTGAGATGGATTCCTGGATGCGCCTTGATGAGATCGAAGATCTGCGTCTTCTTGTCGGGTTCTTCCCCACTTCCACCCTCATCATTTTCAGATGCCACAAGCTCATCACCACATCTCATAATACTGGTTTACGATGGGCAACAATGACCAAGATTGCCATCGTTTGTTTACTCACCCAGTGGAGCTAAGGCTATACATTTTTCCCTCTCGGAATCTTGAGGGGAAGCATATATCTTCTAGATGCAATGACCCATGTCCTGCCGTCTTCGTCCACGAAATCCTTCCTTACGTCGAAAGAAAAATAGTCGCTGGCCTTGGATAAAATCGAGACCACCCTTTCAAGTGTCTCCGAGCCATCGGAAAGCCTGTGGGTTTCGATCAGGACAGTCCTTAGCTTTCGAAGGAGCGATTTTGCGCCAAGAAGTACTTCGATTTCTGAGCCTTCGCAATCCACAATAAGAGAGGTTGGTTCTAGGGGAAACAGAATGTCGTCGAGTTTTACCATAACGACTTTTTGTCGCTGTCTGTACTCAAAGTCAGCAAGTTTCTTGATAGAAGCAACGAATGGAAAATCTTGAGTTTCTGGGAGGTTGATCAGGGTTCGAATATTTCTATCTCCGACAGCAAGATTGAACAGTGAAACGTTCTCTCTCCCGCCCGCGTACATCTTGAGCATTCTGAAACTGAACTTGACGGGTTCAAACGAATATACGTGGCCAGCAAGTTCCGAAAGCAGTAACGTGCCGCCACCGATTCTCGCTCCTACCTCAACAACAATGTCATCACGGGAAATGTAATTTTGGTACAAGAGTCTGGCTGAGCCTTCAGGCTGTGGGGGTTGTATGTTCCTTCTGATTATCGGGTAGTAGTAGCGTCGTAGTGGATATAGCGTTGATCGCAAGCGACGTGGAATCATGCCTTTTGCACCATGCGAGACTTTTATTGCCGGAGTCTGCATTGCGGGTGGAAATCCTGCAAGTGGAGAGGGAGGGCAGTTTGTCTGCATTCCTTCCGCTCAACGTGAATTCGTGCGCACTCGCAAACTCCGATTGTTCGGTGAGAGTGTACGAAGTGATTTGATCTCCTATTATCAGATTATGGTACAACCTTCGAAATCCATTCTCAGAACGACCTCACTAATTTTCCCAACATCCGGGTTTGGCTTATTCGTGGGAGAGAATGGAACAGGACTCCTACAATCCCGTGCACGTTTCACTTTTCAGGCGACCTTCCACGCATATTACGCATTCTTGCCCCCGACAACTTCAGTTAAGCGTCTACTTCGGGTGCAAGTTATTGCCGAAATTTCAGATTCTTCCTTCTCTATTGATTGATCGTACGAGTTTGGTTTTTGCTTTTATCCATGTGTAGGTGGCAACTCACCACCAATACGACTATTTTAGAGTCCGAGCACTGCATCCATCGCATCTCAAAAAGCGACTTTTGAACATTGGCTCTATCCAAAAGATTCGTCGAAAGCATGGACATTGTAGAGATGGCCGAGATCAGGCTGATCCGGCCGTCGGCAAATCAAATGAGGAGCAATTTAGGCGTTATAGAGGAGCTCATGGCTTCAATCAGAGCGCACGGGCTGCTGCATCCAATCGTTATCAGACCCAGGGCGAAGGGGTTCGAGGTCGTCTCCGGTCACAGGAGGCTTGAAGCGTGCAGAAAACTCCACTGGTTTGTCATACCCTCGATCGTGAAGGATGTGGGAGACAAGGAGGCATACGAGCTCTCTCTTGTGGAAAACGTCCAGAGAAACTCGCTCTCAATACTCGAGGAGGCGCGAGCCTACGAAAGATACACTCAGGACTTTGGCTGGGGAGGAGTCAGCGAGCTCGCTGCAAAGATCGGGAAGAGTCCGTCGTACATCTCCCATGTAATTTCTTTACTCAAGTTGCCTCTCAAGGTCCGCGAGAAACTGGAATCAAACGAGATAACCAGAAGCGTAGCTCAGGAACTGCTCTGGGTCAGGGACGAAGGGCTACAGCTAAAACTTGCAGACATGAGTTCAGACGGAGGCCTGACCGTAAAGGAGATCAGGCAGGTCGCCGCAGTTTCAGAGATCGGAAGGAAAGACGAAAAGCAAGAAGACTCTGGCGTAGGCCCCTTCCCAAATGGCTGGGTGAGAGACTCTTCACAGAAGGGTGAAGGCCAGGTCATTTTGAAGAAGGCCGCGCTCAGTGTGCGAATTGCCCTAATCAGATTGGATTCTCTCATAGAAAAAACGCATGATCCAAGCGTGAAGAAGTTCCTCGTTCAGGAGAGGTATGTCATACATCGCGTGATCGACGAGATACTCTCACAGAGCAGGACTAGCGCCTGATCGAGTTCCAGATCCTGTCGTAAAAACTGCTCAGCGCTTGTATGAGCGTCACGTTGTTCGTCAGGAGGGCGACGGAGTCCTTTTCGTCAGTGACGTTCGGGGCCATACTAAGCATTATCAAACTATCATCGACTATAATGTAGCGCAGCGAGTTTGTCAGGTCGCCCGCGTACTTTACGCTCGCAATCTTTGAGTATGAATAGTAAATGGAAGGCGACCTCTGGTCCGTTATCAGCCGGATCTTTACTCCTTTGTTCGCGAGTTTTTTCTCGACCTCTTCTATTCCGAAGAGCACGTGGTATCCCATCCCCTTCCTGTTCACAACCTTCCTGACTTCCTTCTTTGCCTGCCCTTCGATTTTGAGGATCGTGTCAACCACCGCGTAGCCGCGCTTTAGCTTGTAGAACTGTTCTTCCTCGACTTTTCCAAATTGATTGCTTTCTCTGCGTCGAGCCTTTGATGTGGAAGCATTCAGGATTTTTTCAAGGTGCGCGGCAGAGCCCTTGAGTGATTCGAACTCATCTTCCTTTCTTTTGAGGAGCAACTTTAGGGCGGTTGAGGACTGCGACGCAGAGTACTTGTTCGGGTTCCCAAGATTCACTTCGACGAGTCCGTGGCCCTGGAGGCTCTGAAGTGCCCTGTAGACATCAACTCTGTCGATTCGAAGCGAGTCCACGATAGCCCTTGCAGACTGCTCGCCCGCATGGAAGAGGTGAAGGTATACCCTTGCCTGGATTCGCGTCAGGCCGAGATTTGCAAGGATTCTGGTCTGCTCGTCGAGGCCGTCTGCGCCATAGCCGCGCTTCGCTCGGCTCCCTTCTTCTTCCTCTTCTTTGGTCGCCAATCCGTTTCCACCTCTTCTGCGCTGTTACTAAGGGCCTCATATGGCATGAGCCATTATTCTACTTCACGCTTTCAAGTGGAATTGTGTGTCAGTTCGAGATCCCCACAGTTTGGAAGAGCATGGGAAAGCGGGAGAGAAGAGAACCCCAGTGCGGGGATGCGATTGCACCTCTGCCCGCTAGGCTTTCAGGATTGTGATCCTGTACCCAGTACATCTCGAGGTGCACAATCTTGACTCGGATTATTCTTGGGCGGCGTTTAAGGCCAAGGTTGTTTTAGCACGAACTTTTTATCCCAATCTCTTGTGTACCACAAATAGTGGGAATACGGAGGTTACACTTAGAGAGAAGGGACGGGTAACGATTCCAGCTTCCATTCGGCGGGATTTAGGCATGAGCGAAGGGGAGAAGCTCGACCTGAAGACCAAAAACGGTGCTCTGATTCTCAAAAGGAAAAAAGTTGTCACTGCTGATGAGATCAAGGGGATTCTCGGCCGAGGGCGTGTCAAAATAGAAGAGACAGAAGAGGCGTTGGGCCGGGATCTATCTTGAGGTTCGTCGACGCCAACGTGTTCGTATACCATATGCAAGAGGACCCGCTCTACTCAAAAAAAACTGCACACACCATAGTAAAGAGGATCGACGACGGAGAGGAAGCCGCCACTTCTACTCTGGTCATCGCTCAGGTCTGCGGTTACATGAAATGGAAAAGGAGAGCCGACTTGATACCTGTATTTCTTACCTTTCTTCGTTCACTGCCCTCTCTATCCAAAATACATACGCTGTTCTCCGATTTCGTCGAAGCGAACAATTCTACGCGTGTAGAAGCTCGTGGCACCTGGACAAAGTGGGATGACTTTGCCATTGCTGCTCAGATGCAGCGTCTCGGTATGAAGGAGATTTACTCAAATGATCGTCACTTTGACTCCATACCTTCGATGCGCAGAATCTTTCAGTGACACCACTCAAGGGAACTTTTTCTGACTAGGAGCCATCCTTTCTCTTCTTCTTACTCACGTACTCGTGGATCTGCCTCGCAGCAACACGCGAATCCCCGAGCGCCTTGACCACGGTCGCCCTACCGTGCACATTGGTCGCATCCCCGCCCGCGAAAACTCCTTCCTTTGAAGTACGAAACATTTCATCGACGGCTATCGCGCCGTTTCCGTTGAGATTCAGTCCCATCTTTGAAAGAAGCTTTGAATTTGGCTGCTGACCCACAGCGACGAGTACGATGTCCGCTCTTATTGTGAACTCCGTACCCCCGAGGGGTTTGAGGCCAGGAGAAAGTTTCACGCACTCGACAGCAGTCACTGCCCCTTTCTCCCCGAGTATACTCACTGGCATCGATTCAAGATAAAACTCTACCTTTTCCTCCTGGGCAAACTTGATTTCTACGGAGTACGCTGGCATTTCTTCGAGCGACCTGCGATAAACGACGGACACCTTTTCCGCTCCGAGCCTCAGAGCGGTCGAGACCGCGTCCATCGCCGTGTCACCACCTCCGATTACAACGACGAGTTTCCCCTCGTAGCTCGGAAGCTCCGAGCCTCGCGCAACTCTATCTATAACGTCCTCGATAAGCGGGAGAGCAGGGATTACGCCCTCAAACTCGTCTTCTCCAAGTATGCCTAACTTTTTGGGGATTCGCATTCCTGTTCCTAGAAAAACGGCGTCAAAGCCCGAGGAAAGGAGCGCGTCGAGGTCCTCAATTCTCTTTCCAGTAGCAAACTTTACTCCAAGTCTCCGTATGTACTCGATGTCAAACTGCGCGACCATCGTTGGAAGGCGTGTCGTCATTATGCCGTTGCGAACCAGCCCACCCACGTCGCTTCTCTCCTCGAAGACTGTCACGTCATAGTTCATCTTTGCAAGGTCCGCCGCAACTCCAAGTCCAGCTGGGCCTCCTCCGACCACGGCAACCCTTCCCGCCGTCTTCGGGGCGTCCTGAAAAACCGGAAGGCCCATCTTCTCTATCTGGTAATCTGCTGCAAAGCGTTGTAGAAGACCTATGGAAACGGGTCCTGCCTTTTCGTGCCACACGCACGAGCCCTCGCACAAGACCTCGACCGGGCAGACCCGCGCGCACACGTTGGGCAGATTATTAGTTAAGCGGATTACGTTGATCGCGCCCTCGAAATCCCTGAGCCTTATCCTGTCGATAAACCGCGGTATGTCTATCGTTGTAGGGCAGGCCTTGACGCAGGGAGCATCCTGGCACAGTACGCACCTTGAGGCCTCAAGTACCGCCTCTTCTTCGCTGTAACTCTTTACAATCTCGTCAAAGTTTTCCACTCTCTCCTCGGGAGGGAGAATCTTTTCCTGCGTCCTCGTAAGCTGGATCAAGATGCCATCCTCCTGACTTCCAACCCGAAATCATCGTCGACGACATAGTCGGGCTTTTCGTAGGTGAGAGTCACAGGTTTGAGCTCCAAGCGCATGCTGCCGTCATTCCCCTTTGTGATGAAGATATTCTTGAGCCAACCTGCGTCGTCCCTGTATCTACGATCGAGCCTGTAGTGCGGCCCCCGGCTCTCCTTCCTCATCTGCGCCGCCCTAACTACCATCTCGGCAAGAGTGGTCATAAATATCACTTCGAAGGCGTACCTCAGGGACCGCGGGTCGCTCGCGGCAAGTCTGGGAAGAGTTTCCTTTTTCATCCTCTCTAGCTCCGTCATCGCTCGGTTGAGGGATTCTTCGCTTCGAAGTATCCCAGCGTTGTCCCACATCATCTTCTTCAACTTCATCTTCGCCTCCTGCGGTTCGATCGGATCTGATTTAGGCGCAAGGAGCGAATCGATTTCCCTTTTCTTCTGCTCTACGTCGCTCCAGTCAACTTGAGGCATTGGAATCCTCTTCGCCCTCTCCGCGGCCGCCCTCCCCGCCCTTGGACCAAACACGATCCCATCGGCGAGGCCGTGCCCTCCGAGCCTCGAAGCTCCGTGCACTCCGCCGGTCACCATGCCGCATGCATAGAGACCCGGAAGCTCTGTCTCGCAGTTTGAATTGATGCTCACTCCGCCCAGAAATGAGATGCAACCGGGAAAAACGTGAAGCATCTTCTTTTTTACGTCAAAGCCCCTGAGAAGCGCTCTTCTAGTATAGACAGAGGCAATGTCGGCCGTCCACTTGTCCTCAGGCACGACGGTCAGGTCAAAGAGTACAGCATCTTGGTCTCCTCTTCCCTCGTGGACCTCCATCGCCATCGCCCTCGAGACGAGCTCGCGCGTGTCGGTCAGGTGCTTGCCGTATCTCTTGTGGAACGGGTCGCTCTCCAATCCGATGCGCTTGAGGTACCTGTCGAGAAAAGCCTCCCCCTTGTTGTTCCTCAGGATTCCGTAGAACTCCGCCTCGCTTTCGTGCCTGTCCATCATCGGCAGCCCCTTCTCCGCCATGACGAACGGCTCGAACATCACGAACTCCATGTCTCGCATCGGAGCGCCCGCCTCGTAGGCGAGAGTGTACCCATCTCCGGTGGTGTTCGCTGTTGTGTCATTCCTCAAGTAGAGCTCGCCCGCCTCACCAGCAGCGAGGATAGTGGACTTGGCGACGAAGAGTATCAGGTCATCCTCGAATATGTCGATGCCAAGCGCTCCGACGACCGCGCCATTTTTCTTGACGAGCTCGATTATCATCGTGCCTTCCTTGGTCATCACGCCGCCCTTCTTCGCGGTGTCAATGAGCGGCTTCATCAATCCGTGGCCGTGAGGGTAGGGAGTGTAGTGGTAGATCTCTCCGACGTGCTCGACTCCGAACTTTTCTTCGAGCTCCATTATCCTCTCCGGGGCGTCAAAGCACAGCGCCCTTGCTAATTCTTGATCGTTCAGGTACTCTCCATGGATCAGCGTGCGCTTGAACGCAATCTTTGGATCGGGGAACTGACCCGTGTAGTAAGTAGTGAGAACGTCCGGAAGAGCGGCCTTGATTCCGCCGCCCGAAAACCTCGAAGCGTTGTTCAGTCCGATGAGCGCCTTGTCCACAACCAGGACCGATGCGCCTAGAGACTTTGCCTCGATTGCGGCGCGCATACCTCCGACGCCGCTTCCGATGACGAGGACGTCCGAGTGAACAATTCGAAAATTGTTGAATGCCATTTTATTCAGAGAGGAGTTTTTCAAATTGTAAATTCTATATATATCCGTTCTCAGAATTTAGTAGTCTGCACCAACTTGGAAAGTGTAGCTCTTCCACTTCGATTCAACCTTGAAATTTTGGAATCAAGGTGCGTCGGATGCGCCCAGTGTGTCGAGGTCTGCCCGATCCCATGCTACTCTATGGACGAAAAGGGAAATCGAGCGTTCGTTATAAACGTCGAGGGGTGCATCGTCTGCCGCAGCTGCGAGGACGTGTGCCCTACTGATGCTGTCTTTGTCGCGCTGGAAGAGAGGGACTGGGACAGATTGGAAAAGGCAAAGCTCGAATCTGTTGCAAAGAAGAACAACTGAAAAAAATCGTACGGTATTAGCAGCGGCTTCTTGCTACTTCCCGCCCGCGCTTCTTCCTATACCTTGTTGACGTCAACAAACTTTCTACTTCTTCAGAACGCACACTTAATTTGACAGAGATTTCCTCTCTTGCGGATTTTCTTTTCGCTGATGGTACGTGCAACGGTAATATAACCGAGGCGGAAAGTCGTGTTGACTTGAGCTCTTCCTCTCACTACAGGCTTGGATTCGACATCGGCGGCACCTTCACGGATCTCGTGGCAATTGACGAACAGACGGGGGAGTTGACCGTGGTAAAGTGCCCCACAACTCCGAGCGACCCTTCGGAGGGCGTGATGAACGGACTGAAGACTCTCTTTGACCGCCTGCAGATAACAGGTAGCAACCTCGCGATTTCCGTGCACTCAACCACCCTTGTTACAAACACGGTCATCGAGCGCAAGGGCGCAAAAACGGCACTCCTGACTACGAAGGGGTTCAGGGACGTCCTCGAAATTGGAAGGGAGAAGAGGATCACAGTCTACGACATTTTCGAAGAAAAGCTCAGGCCCCTCGTCCCGAGAAGGATGCGGATGGAGGTCGACGAGAGGACATTTCACGACGGCACCTCGGAGAAGAAGCTTGACCGCGCCCAGGTTACGAAGATTGCCAACCAGTTGAGGAAGGAATCTTTCCAATCCCTCGCGATTTCGTTCCTCCACTCCTACGCCAATCCCTCGCATGAGAAGGAAGCAAGGCGCATCGTCTCCAAGGTTGCCCCAAATATCATGATCTCGGTCTCCTCGGACATTCTCCCCGAGTGGAGGGAGTATGAGCGCACGTCGACCACCGTGATTAACGCTTACTCGCAACCCAGAACCGCGAACTACATGCACATCATAGAGTCGGCGCTCCGCAAGCACGGCTTTGAGGGAAGGCTGTTCATCATGCAGTCCTCAGGAGGCCTCTGCACCGTTGCGACTGCGTCCAAGTTCCCGGTCAGGATAATAGAATCCGGGCCGGCTGCGGGTGCCCTAGCTGCGACCTACCTCGGAGCTCTCGGGGAGACCAAGAACATGATTTCCTTTGACATGGGAGGCACTACGGCGAAGTGCTGCCTGATCATAGGCGGGGAGCCCAGGGTTACAAGTGATTTCGAGGTCGCCGGCTACATGTACCTCAAGGGTAGCGGATATCCTGTGAGAATACCTACCATAGACCTTCTGGAGATAGGCGCGGGTGGGGGAAGCATCGCACATCTTGAGTACGGATTGCTCAAAGTTGGCCCGCAGAGCGCCGGCGCAGACCCGGGTCCAGCATGCTATCCTAAAGGAGGAAATGAACCAACGGTCACGGACGCAGACCTGATCCTTGGCTACCTCAACCCAGATTACTTCCTTGGCGGCGAGATCAAACTCGACAAGCAAAAATCCGTGAAAATAATCGAGGAGAAACTAGGATCAAAGTTAGGCATGGACGTGGACAAGGCCGCCGCTGGAGTGTACGACATTGTGAACACAAACATGTCAAGGGCGATGCGCATAATCTCCGTGGAGAGGGGACAGGATCCTACTTTGTTGTCACTTGTCGCATTTGGCGGAGCGGGACCGGTGCACGCAACGCGGCTTGCGCGTCTCCTGAAGATACGCAGGACAATAGTGCCTCTTGCGGCCGGTGTCACGTCAGCACTAGGACTTCTGGTCGCGGACATGAAGTTTGATTTCATCAGGACCTACCTTACACGATTACAGGACATTAACGTCTCCAAGGTGAAGGAGCTCTACGAGTCCATGAAGGACGAGGCAGACCCGCTGCTCTCGGAGACGGAGTATGAGAGGCGCTACGCTAGAGCAGTTGACATGCGCTACTCCGGACAGGCGTTTGAACTCACCGTGCCCTTCGGACACGGCTTTGATGATTTTAACTATGAGGAGTTGAAGAGCAACTTTCTCAAACTCTACCAGGCGAGGTACGGCTACACGAGCAGCGACCCGATAGAGTGCGTCAACTTCAGGTTGATTGCGAGCGGCGTCGTGCCAAAGGTCTCGTTGAAGGGTAAGAAACAATTTGGAGCGGCCGATGCAAAGGATGCGATAAAGGGAAGGAGGGGCGTCTACTTCCCCGAAACAAGCGGGTTCATCGAGTCGACGATCTACGATCGCTACAAGTTATTCGAGGGTGCTTCGTTTGAGGGGCCTGCGATAGTTGAGGAGAAGGAATCGACGTGCGTCGTGGCGCCCGGACAGCGTGTGAGCGTTGACTCATACGCGAATCTGATAGTGGAGGAGGTGCAGTGAGTTTGTCAGTCAATAAGTTTGATCCAGTGAGGCTCGAGATCCTCTGGGGCGGACTCGTCTCAATAGCCGAAGAGATGGGAGTTACCCTAAAGAAAACAGCCTACTCCGAGATGGTCAGGGAGGCAAACGACTTTTCCTGCGCGCTCTTTGACCACGAGGGCAACATGATTGCACAGACGGATTACATTGGGAGCCCCGGCCACCTAGGAAGTGTCAGGGACGCGGTCAAGGTGATGCTGAAGGAGTACCCGTCGGAGTCTCTCGAACCCGGAGACAGCCTGATCACAAATGACCCCTACCTCGTCGCGGGACACCTACCTGATATCGCGATAGCCACGCCGATATTCCTCGAAGGGTCGCTCCTAGCCTTTGCCCTAAATATCACTCATCACACGGACATTGGGGGAAAGGTGGCTGGAGGGCACATTGCCGACTCTCGGCAGATCTTCGAGGAGGGGCTTAGGATCCCTACGCTCAAGTTTCACTCGAGGGGTCAGCCCAACAAGGACTTTCTCAAGATTGTTGAAAGCAACGTCAGGGTTCCATACAAGGAACTTGGCGATTTCAATGCGCAGCTCTCCTCAAACTACGTCGCTTCAAAGAGGCTCGAAGAATTTGTGAAGGACTTCAAACTCGGGCTCGGCGATTTCCGATCGCTTTCCGAGCAGATCATCTCGACCGCCGAGCGGGCTATGAGGACCAGCATCGCCGAGTTCAAGCAGGGAGAGTTCAGCGCGAGCGAACTGATGGAGTCATTCGACGGCGATTCCTCAATTCCCCTGAAGATGAAGATCACGATTAATGGCGAGAGCCTAACTGCTGATTTTACAGGTACGGGTCCCCAGAGCCCTAACGGAATGAACTCTCCATTCAACTATACGTTCGCCTATACCTCGCACGCGGTAAAGTGCGCGACGAACCCCCACGTGCCGATGAATGAGGGAGTGATGAAGAGCGTCGAGGTGATTGTACCAGAGGGAACTATACTCAATCCCAAGTTTCCCGCCGCGGTCGGAGGAAGGCACCTGACGAACTGGAGGGTGAACTCTCTGGTATTCAGGGCACTTTCCGAGGCTGCGCCCAGCAGGATAATCGCGCCGAGTGGAGGAACAGGGAGCAACATGCCCCAGTTCTCCGGAGTGGACTCGAGGAATTCACACGGTATCAAGCCATTCGTCCAGATAGTCAACCACTCGGGAGGTCTCGGCGCACGCCCTAATAAAGATGGAATCCACTGCTACCCCTTCCCCGCGCGTGCGGAAAACACACCCGTCGAGATAGTAGAGACCGTGGCGCCGGTGATCATAGAGAGGCTTGAGCTGGCCCAGGACTCTGGTGGCGCGGGCAAATTCAGGGGCGGGTGCGGCGTAATCGTTGACGTGAGAGTTGCAAATAGTGAGGGAGTCACACTCCTCAACATCTCAGGACGCGACGTGTATCCCGCGCAGGGACTCTTTGGAGGAAAAGAAGGAGGCAAGTCGGCGATAGTCTACCTCGGAAAATTCAGGGCGAAGAAAAGGGCGCCGCCGAAAAAGCTCCACCCACGAAGAATAGTACAGCTCGAGGACGGTGACATCATCCGCTTCAAACTCCCGGGAGGCGGAGGCTACGGTAACCCAAGCCAGCGGGACAGAGAAAGGGTTCTCGAGGACTTGGAAGATGGCCTGATTTCTTTGAAGGCTGCAAGGTCAATGTACAAATGGAAAGCAAGCTCAAAGAAGAAAGCGTCAGGAAAGTAAGCAAGCTTCTAAAATTGGTTGCGCATTTAAAAAACGAGCTTTACACCTTCCTATGCCACGAATACAGACCCGAGAAGCCTCTCTCGCGATACTGTTCCAGCTCTTTCTTTGCCGTCTGTGAAAGACCTGTGTCCAAAAGTATGTCTGCAGTTGTGGCAGCAAGGATCTTTGCCGATTCGATCATCATGTTTTGAGCAGAGTCACTGATGCTTTGTTTGACTGCTTCAGGGGTGTGGAACCTGAACCCCTCAGGCCTCCCGATCAAAAACTGCACAGTTGGAATATGATGGCTGAGGTTACCCGTGTCTGTGCCAAACGGATACGGACTGACTTCGTCGTAGGTAAATTTGTGGCCAAGTCGCTCGATATTCCTTTTTGCGACCTCCTCGAGAGTTTTGTTTTCAATTATCCGCTCGTAGCGATACCCTCTTTGATCGATTCTCACATGTGCCCCGATTGCCCCAGCGACGCCTTCAGCGGCTTGAATGACTTGGCTCTTCATCCTTTCCAAATACGATTCGTCCCCGGATCTGATTTGGACATCTACGGCGCACTCGAGTGGTATGGTATTCACCGCTTGGTTGCCTGGAACAATTCTTCTTTGAATCAGGCTATCTGGGGTCAGACGCGAATCTAGGAACCCTAGAACAGTGAGGAACAAAACAGCCGCATCCACGGCGTTCACGTAGTTCCTCGAGTAGCCTTCCGAGGCTGGCCGGCCAAGGAACGTAACGTGGAGAAACTCGCCCGCCGAGCAGGCTCTGGCGACGGTGTACCAATCTCTCTGATCTCCATGGACCGTAAGTATGGCGTCTACGTTTCTGAACGCGCCCTTCTCCAACAAGGCAACCTTGCCCCCGCCTCCCTCCTCAGCCGGAGTGCCAATGATACTTACGGTTCCCGGAAGTTGCGAACTTACGGACTTCAATGCCAGTGCCGCGCCAACTGCGGCAGAACAGTTTAGATTGTGTCCACATGCGTGCACAACCGGAGAAGAACCATCCGGCATAGTCACCGGCAGCCCATCAAACTCTGCGAGAATTGCAACGTGAGGACCCTCCCCATTAACAATCGTGCCTTTGAACGCCGTCTTTATGTTGCAGAATGGGTATTCGACGCTGAAACCCAATCTGCTCAGCTGTTCGACGAGGTATTTTGAGCACTGAAATTCTTCGTAATTGGGTTCTGGGTGAGAGTGGACAAATCTGCTGATTTGAAAAAGCAAGTCCTTATTTGAATCGACAGCGCTGACTATGGACTCCTTCAAAGAATCAGGAATCATGATCATCCGCGCAGGAGTATGCAGAAAATAAAAGAGTTCTCGCTACTTAAGGCTACGTTTGAAATTGTCAGAGTTCATTCAGCAACTGGATTTTCGGAAGGTGAACTCACACGTGCTGCAACAAGTACACTTTGGGACTCATGATCTGCTGCTCTGTCAGACTGGAAAAGATATCCTTCTTCCTACATTACAAAGGATAAGTATAACCAAACCTTCCAAAAGGCAGAGCAATCGAATATGCTTTGGGTAAGTCGTCGAAGTGTGTACGCGATATCGAGGGCAATACTGGCTGTCATTGTTATCATAATCATAGTCGTAGCGGGAGTAGGCATCTACGCTCTGACTCGACCGGGCACTACTGCGACATCTTCCAACGTCTCGACGACCAGTTCGATTGCAACTTCTAGCAGTGCGGCAAGCACGGCCACCACTTCCTCAACAGGAGCCACAACCAGCGTTTCAAGCACATCCTCGGTGTCCTCTACTAGCTCTTCTTCCTCTACTGTTACATCTGCTAACTCTTCTTCGCCGATTCCAAGCGTGTTCACTTGGGAGACACTGAACACGCCCTCCTACCTTGATCCGGACGTGTCCTACTCTGGATACGATTACAACATACTCCAGAATGTGTACGAGCCGCTGCTGTGGTACAACGGTTCAAGCTCAACCATGATAATCCCCTGGCTTGCCCAGAACTATACCGCTTCTGCGAATCTTACCACATACAGCTTTACCCTGAGGCAGGGCATTCATTTCAATGATGGCGAACAGCTAAACTCCTCTGCCGTGTATTTCTCGCTAAACAGATTGCTCATTGGTGACGCGAGCACCCCGGTGAGTCATGGCACGCAAGCCGCTTGGATAATCTGGCAGCTACTGAACACGAGTCTAAGCACCACCCTAGGAGCGCCGCACTCTTACAACTCGAGCTGGATCAATGATGTACTCTCGCAGAACTTTATCCAGATAACTGGGCCGTTTACATTTGTCGTGCACGTGCAGCATCCCAACTCCGCCTTCCCTGAACTGCTGGCTAATGAGTGGGCGGACATACTAGCCCCTGCTTACGTTATGCAGCACGACCTCTCGCTATGGAACCAGTCCAGCACCGGTTACTCTTTACCGTACTCGACGCTTAGTGGCAACTTGTCCAGCCAAATGAATCAATACTTTCTAGATGCAGCCTCGACCTGCAACAACGGGATCACTCCCAAGGGGTGTGGCACAACCTATCTTGATGGCGCGTATCAAGGGTCGCAGGCTAGCACAGGTCCATACGTTTTGACGAGCTTCGACCAGAGGACCAACGACATCGTTCTTTCAGCGAACCCGAACTACTGGGGCGGTCCCTACCAGTTCAGCGGCGGCGCCAAGATAGTCCCGCGCATTCACACCATCCACATCAACTTTGTCCCGCAGACTACGACGAGGGAGATTGATCTACAATCGGCGGCAAAGTCAGGGCAGGCGATGGCCGTGGACATTCCCAACACCAACCTCTACGATGTGGCGAATAGGAACGACTGGCTTTCGAACAACACACTCCAGTCCACCATTCCCGGCGTCAAGCTCTACGGTCCGTACAGCATCTTCGACATCAACTTCTTCACCTTCGACACGAACGTGACAAATCAGCAGACCGGAACTTACTACCAGTTCCAACCCTTCTCAGACATTAGGTTCCGGCTTGCCTTTGCCGATGCGGTCAATATCACCGATGTGAACGTGAACTCCAACAACAAACTAGGACAGATTGCAAATAATTTGATAGTGCCCGGTCTTCCACCGCAGGGTGTATACAACGCCTCGATCAAGCCAAGGTACAGCTACAACCTGAGCGCGGTGCAGAATCTGCTCCTTGACGCGATGCTTCAACCGCTCACGCACTTTAACTTCTATAATGGGACAGCCGCACCCGCTGGCGTCTTTAACAACTCGTTCGGGTGTCCGACACTGAACTCCGCCAACAAGTGTAACAACCCCGTTACACAGAGCATCCAACTCGATTACGATACCGGGGACACGGTCTCGGAGAATATCCTCAGCAGCATAGCCGGCGTCATCAACAACGTCAGCCAAACATACAACATGGGGCTGACGATATCTGTGGTACCCTACCCCTTCGGCACCTACCTGTCCAACCTCTTGTCGGGGTACTTCTACATGTATTGGGGCGCGTGGGGAAACGACTACCCTTGGGTGATAGACTCGCTCGGGCCCGTCTTTGCACCGAATAACGACTTTCCGGGCCCGGACGGATGGAATATTCCGGAGATGGGAGTCCTGTATCATGAAGCCCTGAATGCGAGCGAGTCGGGCAATGTTTCCGGGATAATAGCAGCGAGCAACGCGATGAACACCCTGGCTAACCAGATGGTCATGTATCTCTGGGAGGACTACGTGCAGGAGTTCCAGCCCATCACCTCGAACGTCCAAGGGTTCTTCTTCAATCCATCACTCGGCGGGACTTTCATGCCTCAATACTATGCGTCACTGTACTAGAGCACCGAACGCTTAAGTCGGAGGTTCGATTGGAGGAGGACCGAATTGGAAACTGACGCTATAAAGTCGAAGAAGGGGAAGCACCACCAGCTCGGAGAGATGACCTGGGAAGAAGCGAAGAAAGCCTATCAAGAATACGATTTCGTCGCGCTGGTTTGCGCATCTCACGAACAGCATTCCACACATCTCCCTCTGCTCACGGACTCAATCATCGGAGAGTACTTTGCAAACAGGCTCGCTGAAGAAGCTGAGCGAGAAGGGATAATCATACTGCTCCTGCCTACTCTGTGGCTTGGATACTCGGAGGAGCACGCCAACTTTCCCGGAACTGTTACGCTGAGCCCGCACACACTTGAAGATATTCTATTGGACGTAGCCCGCTCACTGAAGCGCCACGGCGTCAAGAGATTTTTGGTGATCAACTCCCACGGAGGGAACTTTCCCGTAGTCCAGCTTGCAGTAGATAGAATCGAGAGAGACATCGGTCTCCAGGCCCACCTTCTGAACTGGACCTCGTTTGGAGATTATCCAAAATCAGCCGTAGCAAGCGAGAGACCGGAGCCATTGAAGATCAACCACGCGGGCGATTCTGAGACCGCGATGCTAATGTGCGCTAGACCGGATCTGGTGCGCTCGGAAAAGATGAGGACCCCAAAACTGAAGCAGCTTGCAATCACGCGCAGCTGGTGGGGTGCGCGCTACTGGGAGGACTTCACCGACACAGGATCCGGCAGCGACCCGCACAATCCCGACGTTCCCGCCGCGGAGGAATTCTACAAGAGGGCCGTGTCAAACTCAATCTACGCCTTGAAGAAGGATCTCTCAGCTGAGAACAAAAATCAGTAAGAAGTAAGCGAAACTTCTCGTGGCTTCACGCGCGAAGTGATGATTCGGCCGCTTCTCTTCCGGCAACCCTTCCGCTCGCAAGGCACTCTGCAATGTTTCCGCCGCCCTGGTAGAGGAATCCCCAGATTGAGCCCAGCGATCCGGCGCTGTAGAGGCCGTGTATCGGATTGCCGCGCATGTCGAGCACCTGACACTTCGAATTCCTCCTCGGGCCGCCCTGCGTATTCCCCAGCGCCTCCCAGATTCCAATCCCGTAGTAGGGCGGAGTATCTATGGGTTTGAGGGTTGAACTGGACCTGTGAAACTCTTGATCGTTCCCACTCTTGCACGCTTCGTTGTACCTTCCAACAGTTTCTGCTAGCGCACTCGGCGGGTCAATCCCAAGCTTCAGGGCAAGTTGCTCTAAACTTTCAGCGGTGGATATCCACCCCTTCTTGACCTCCTCCGAGTTGTCCTCGCTCCATGTCGAGGCTCCCTTTACCGCGCCAGAGCGAAAGTGCCAATCGGCCCATCCTTTCTCCCCATCTCGTCGAAAATCACAAAGGAAGGTATGCCAGGGTACCTCAGTTTCTTTATGTCGTACCTTGACACGCTCATCCATGAAGTATGCCCTTCGAGTGCGCTTTCGTCGCAGAACCTCTTTCCCTCCTGATCCACGTAGATGAACCTCGCCGTAGGCATAAAGTGCGGAACTATCCCAACACTAGGTATCTTGTATGCGAATGCTGCCGAAACTGCATTCATGTGCCAGAGCTGCGCTCCTACCTGACCGGCCATTCTTATTCCATCTCCGGTGTTCCCGGGATTCCCGAGTGCTTCGAAGAGTGGCACAGGGAGATAGTTTTTCTTCATCTCCTCATCATACTCAAAGCCGCCGCAGGCAAGGATGACTCCTCTTTGCGCCCTAATTGCAATTTTTCTTTTCTTAGGTCCTCTGGAGACAATTACGCCACTGACCCTCCCCTGGTCAACAACGAGTTGCACTGCGCTCGTATTCATGGCGACTCGGATGCTCCTCTTCCTCTTCCCCACCGCCCTCTGTAGGACTCGGAAGATGTTCTCACCTCCAATCCCATCTCCCTTTACAGTAAAAATCTGAATCCCGCTTGATCCTTCGACATGGGAAAATCCTGGTTCGAAGCGTCCTACTCTTGGAAATCCGGCGATGGACTCTGAGCCGAGTTTTTCAAATGTTGCGCCGAGAGTCTCAAGCCAGTCAAGGTTTCCTCTTGCCTCTCTCACAAATGCAGAGATTGATTCCCGGTCAGTTACCGAGCCGGTCAGCCCCTCGACGTACTTTTGCGTGCCCGCATGCCCCTCCCTCGAGGGAACCATGAGGAGGCCGGTCGAGATTGCGGTCGTGCCGCCGGGCTCCTTCTGCTTTTCAACTATGAGGACCCTCTTTGCGCCGTGGTCAGCGGCCGAGATTGCAGCCGAAGCTCCGGCTCCGCCGTATCCTATGACAACGACGTCGTAGGAAGAATCCCACTTTTTCCTCTTTGTCGGCAATCCCACTTGTTCACTTTCGTGCGTCAGGATAAGGTGATGGAAAGGCTCTCTATCTGAACTGCGGTAGCACGTGATCGCCTAACAACTCGAGCATCCTATCAAAGTTCTTCGAGTAGCCCACGCGGAAGATGTATGTCTCCACGCCCGTGCGCTCAAGAGCCCTCAGCTGCCTCACAACGTCCTCCGGATTCCCAGCCAAACTGAACTTCGTCACCATCTCCTCATCCATGAAAGATGCCTTCGATGAAGCTCCATCCCACTGCGCTGCATGGTGGCTGACCTGCTCGTCATACTTGTAGTACTCCTTCTGGTAGTTCTCTAGGATCTCCTTGGCCTTGCCCGAGAGCCGCTGCTTTACTATGACGGGGTGGTTTGGGATGTTGACGAAGAACCATGTCGCGAAAGGCTTTGCTTCCTCGATCGCAACCCTCCTGTCGTCCGCTACTGCTGCAAATGCGAAGATCGCCATGTCGATGTCATTTGGTTTCCTACCACTTGCCTCCAAACCGTGCAGCACCTGATCTATGCTGAATCTGACAGTGTCCTCGGACGCGCCAGTGTTTATTATCGCGCCGTCGCCTACCCTGCCTGCGAGCTCAAGTGCCTTTGGACCACTCCCCGTTACGTAGATCGGGATCTTCCTTCCTTTGTTCCACCTGATGCTCATCTTTGTCTCCCCAAAGTCAACCTCCTGCCCCAGGCAGAGCTTTCTAATCACGTCCACAGCCTTCTCAAGTTCTGCGACGGGCCTTGTCTTTATCCCGACGCGCCTGACCGCGCTCTCGCCAGTTCCGATGGCAAGGAGCGCCCTCCCGTTCGATATCTCGTCGATGGAGCAAATTGCCGAGGCGGTCACGGAGGGATGCCTCGTCGCGGGGTTTGTAACAAGAGGTCCTATCTTGATCCTGCTCGTGTTGAGCGCCCACCTGGTGAGGTCGGTGTAGGCGTCACGGTGGATCATCTGCGAATCGCCGACCCAGACGTGGTCGAACCCCTTCTCTTCGATGAACTTTACATAGCGTAACGTATCTTCGAGGTAGTTTGGAGTGTCATAGACTCCCATGAGGCTGATTCCAAATTTCAACGGCAAATACCGTAGAGAAGGCACACTCTCTTTTCGTTATTTAAGATTAGATTGCACGGAGAGGCTTTGTACGCTTCCGATCGGCACCGTCAAACTATAAGAAACCCGTAGGCGAGGAAGGCTTTACGCACTCGTCGCTGGGGATTTTCTTTTTTGAGCTTAAACGGAATCAAGGTTCTTGACATAACCCACCAGATAGCCGGCCCTTGGAGCACCGAGCTCCTCATCGACCTTGGGGCGCAGGTGACGAAGATTGAAAACCCGACCAGTGGGGGCGACCCGGCGAGAAAGTATCCCTACTTTGGGAGCGCGGTCTTTGTCAGCGAAAATCGCGGCAAGAGGAGCGTCACTCTGAACCTGAAGAGCGAGAAGGGGAGGGAGATCGCTCTAAAGCTCGCAGCTTCGTGTGACGTTCTGGTGGAGAATTTCACTCCCGGACTTTTGGAAAAGCTCGGCCTTGGCTATGAAGCAGTCAGAAAAGTGAATCCAAGGATTGTCTATTGCTCAATCTCCGGATTTGGAAAGGACAGTCCCTACAAGGACAGGCCCGCGTGGGATGCGGCCCTTCAGGCGATGGCGGGCATCATGACAATCACTGGCGAGCCCGATCGCCCTCCGTTGAGGGTCGGGACTTCGATAGTCGATCTCAGCGCTGGGACGTATGCCGTGTGTGGGATACTCGTCGCGCTTCTAGAGCGTGAAAGGACGGGCGAGGGGAAGTTTGTCGACATTTCTCTGTTTGACTCGGCCGCGAGCCTTGTCAACTACTGGGCCTCGTATGCCTCGATCACGGGAAGAGTACCGCAGAGGATGGGGAACACGTGGCCCGCTCTTGCGCCGTACCAGGTTTTCAAGACTACAAATGGATACGCGTTCATAGGCGCCTCAAACGACGACTTTTTCAGAAAATTGTGCTCGGTTCTGAAGCTAGATCACCTTACCTCAGATGCCCGCTTCTCGACCAACGAAAGCAGGGTGAAGAACATGAAGGAGCTTGCCGCCCTAATAGATGAGGCCACATCGAGCTGGGACAATGAATCACTTGTGAGGGAGCTCGCAGCAATCGGCGTTCCGTGCGCCCCAGTGAATACTGTGGACAAGCTCCTCGAGGATCAATCACTCAGGCAGAGGGGGTTGGTCGTGGACGCAGAGTATTCTGGTGTTGGCGAAAGGGAGTTCAGAGTGACGTCAAGTCCGCTCAGGACAATGTTCGGACGCAAGGCTGCCAATGAGGAAAGACAGAAGGTACCATCGTTAGGGCAGCATAGCGATCAGGTACTGATTGAACTGGGATACTCTGAGTCAGAAATCAAGCAATTCAGAGAGCAGGGAGTAATCTGAAAATCATTTGCTCAGAGCACGGACGCGATTGAGACAAGCACCGCTCCCACCACGACCATCGACACGCTGATAATCGTGCGCGGCCCAAAGACCTCATATCCGCTGGCCCTGAGCCTCGTAAGCAAAACCGTGAAAATCGGATAGCTGGAGAACAGTGGCGCAAAGAAAACTACCGGCGCAAGTTGAAGCGAGGAGAAGGACATCATCTGCGTGATGACGGTGAGCACGCCCATGACTATGAAAGCTGTGAAAGTACTGCGCGGTGTGTTCCGCAGCTGCTCTGCTATTCTCTGTGGCCTCTCGATGACGACGTGGAAGAAAAGGCCTGAGCAGTAAGCTATCAGGAGTGAGAACAGGAAGAATGGAAAAAGCGACAGCCCGTAACTCACTAGAACCTGCCTCACCCCGTAGCACATTGCTGCGAGCATCGCCGTGGTGTAACCGAGCCGTGCGCTCCCCGCCCTGAGGCTCGCGCTCGAGCCCGCCTCAGTCAGAAAGATCGCAAAGAGTATGAGCGCTGCGCCAACGCCTAGAACCAGACTGACGCTCTCTCCGAGGAAGAGCACCGCGAGTATCATCGAGTAAAGGCCTTCCGTCGCCGTGAGGGTGTTGGACTGGTTTGCCCCAATGTTCTTCACGGCAACAAACCACAGTCGCCTTGCGAGAGTGTTCTGAAGTACCCCAACTATTGCAAAGATGGCCACAATCACGATGTTAATCCTATTCAGAGCTAAAATTTGATTTGAGAGAACGACCGAGGAGAACGCTATGAGCGCGCCGGTGACGAGCCCTATGAAAGTGGCGCTAGCAGGTCCAAAGCTCTGCTCCTTTCTGAGCGACGTGCTACCAAGGGCCGCGGTCAGCGCAACGCCGATGGACGCCCCTGCCGCAAGGATTACTCCGATAAAGATGTCTGAGACCAAAAAGGGAATGTTCGAACGTCTCTCTATACTGCGAATTGCTCTCCTACTTTTTGGCGTTATTATACTGTGTCCAGTCCAGTTGCAGCTGGCGGCGAGTTACCTTTCTCACAATTTTCTCCAGTCGAAGGATTGCTCGAAGGAGTAGGCAACGCGGAAGAGCATTGACTCGTCAAAGTGCTTTGCGACAAATTGTAGGCCGATTGGCAGTCCCTCGCCGCGCTTGGCGCATGGGATGCTGATCGCCGGGTGGCCGGTGATGTTGAACGCACAAGTGTTGTTTATTAGGAACGTTCCAGTCTTTGCCATCTCCTTGAACGAAATGGAGGAGCGAAGTCTAGTCGGCTTCATTGGGGTTGTCGGGAGCGCTAGCACGTCGTACTTTGCAAGCCAGGTATCGATCTCCTCACGGAGCTTCCTGCGCAGGTTCTGCGCCTTGGAGTAGTGCACGCCAAAGTACTCATCCCTGAGGTACCTTGCAACGATCAGGGAGAGCTTAATCAGCGGAGGATAGTCCGAGCTCATGGTCTTCCTAGCCTTGCCAAAGAACTCGTTCCAGTGGGTGTTGTACATTCCGCCGTGGCCGTAACCGTCGCCGTTTGAATCCACGGTAGCTGCAAATGCTGGAATCAGGACAGCTGTCCATATCGCTGGCGCGTCCTTGAACATGGGGATTGAAATCTCCTCGACGTACGCACCGAGTTGCTTCATCTTCTCCAGAGCGTTCCTCACAGCCTCGTTGACATCCTGCTCGCTGCCTTCCCACTCGAGTGACTCTTTGATCAGCCCAATCCTCAGGTTCTTTACGTCGCGCGTGAGGTGCCTTGAGTACTGCTCGACTTTTATCGGCCCCCTCACCCACTGCGGATCTTTGTCGTCTTCTCCAGCGATTATTTCAAGGGCTTGCGCCAGTTCCGCCACGGTCCTCGTCACCGGGCAGATGTAATCTATCGTCTGATCCATGTATGCGAGTCCAAAGGTTGGCACGAGCCCGTGCGTCGCCTTGATGCTGGTCACGCCGCTCCACGCAGCGGGGCAGCGCGCGCTCCCCGCCTGATCCACAGCCAGGGCAATGTCCACGTCCCCATTTGCGACCGCGGCCCCCGAGCCGGAGGAAGATCCGCCGGGAGAATAGTCGGGATTGTGAGGACTCCTCACTGCGCCGTAGAAACTTGACTCGGACGTCCCGGCGAAGGACATGTCATCCATGTTCAACTTGCCTACAATGTCGGCTCCCGCCTCGAGCAATCTTGTCGCAACCGTCGCGTCAACGTTTGGTATGTACCCCTGGCAGAGCCTTGAGGCATTTGTCATCGGAACGCCCCTCAGGCTGATATTGTCCTTTAGCCCGACTTTCTTACCCTTCAGCGGGCCGCTCGCAGCTCCCTTCACAAGGCACTTTGTGATGAAGATGTTCAGAGGATCCTCCTCCCGCGTTGGCCTGTGTATGTCATATCGCTCGGGGAACTGCAGTATGGGCGTGGGCTCCAAGAGCTCGTCGACCCTGTCAAATTGGGCGAGCAAACCGTCAGACAACTCTAGGAGGTCCGAGAGCTCATCATCTGGGAGGTTGTTCAGGTACACTTGCTCGGCGATCTTTCTTATCTTATCCTTGGATAAGCGCTCGATCTTTCCTTTAGGGCGAAGAATTGATGGTTCCACGGAAGGCCGCTATCAAGGATTCCATTAATGAGCATTTTCCCACGAGTGAATCCTCCCCATTGCCGGTTTCTGAACAGGTCGTAAGATGCGAGATTAAACTTTACGCGATGAACTTTTTAGATGAGTAGAAGGAATGGAACTCGCAAGACAGTTTGAAGCCAATCCTAAGTATCAGAGGACAGACCGAACTGGAAACCATGGTAGACCTTGCCAACAGCGCGCGCACCGCCGGCTTCTACGGTGTCTCTCTCCCCGAGGACCTCGAGAACTGCAGCGCTGACGTATTCCTCACCTTCGGTGCGCTCTCGCAGCGGTGCAAGGATCTTACATTCCTAACCAGCGCGGTAAATCAATACAGCAGGCACCCGGTCGCGCTTGGAGTGGCGGCACTCCAGTGCTACGAAATGTGTGGAGGACGCTTCATACTCGGGCTGGGGTCTGGGTCTCCGTCTACGATGAATGCCCTAAGTCTAGACGGAAGAGCGCCTCTGGCTAGACTCAGAGAGGTCGTCAAGATAGTGCGCTCTCTTTCAACAGACAACGAGGTAAACTTCGAAGGTGATTTCTTCAAGGTGAAGTCCGTCAAATCGCTTCGCGGAAACAAGCGGATTGCTCTCCCCATCTACATTCCCGGAATAAGGGACAGGGCGATAAGACTCGCGGCGACGATCGGCGACGGAATCATACTCTCAAATTTCTCTTCAATAGAGTATGTAAAACATGCAACAAAAATCATCGCGTCGACTCCGCGAGCTAGTGGGACCTCCTCCTTTGGGATTGCGTGCAACATGACGTACATACCCGCGGATGATCAGCGCGAGGGGTTGAAACTAGCACGACCCTTTGCCGAGAGGTATCTTTCCTTCCCAGGGATAGGCGAGACCTTACTTGAAAAATCGGGTTTCGATCCAAAGATTTCAGGTGAGATAAGGAAGGGGAACTACGAGCGGGTTTCCCCAGAGATAGTCGAGGCAATGGTTGTTTTCGGCAAGCCGGATAGACTCTTTGATAGTTTGCACTCTCTTGAGAAGCTCGGCGTGAGCCTTGCAATCATCGGAACCGATCCAGCGTACCTCGACAAGGTGTTGTCTATAGACTTTGGAAAGAAAGGATAGAGTCAGAAAAGGAAGATAAGAAGAAAAATTACGCGGGAGCTGTAGCATTAATTTAGAAATAAACAGTAGTGACTTCTCCCTTTTTTTAGCAACTTACTCGCTTCAAATCTTTTTCCAATCAAAGCTCTTTTCGAAGGCCCTTGCCACTTTGAAGAGAAGGGACTCGTTCCAGTGTTTTGCAATTAGCTGCAGCCCAACGGGCAGTCCTCCCCTCATACCACACGGGACGGTAATCGCTGGATGCCCGGTCATGTTGAACGCCTGCGTATTACTCGAGAGCATGAAGCCCCTCCGGCTTACCTCCGAGAACTGCAACTCATCCTTCAGAATAGGAGGCTTGACTATGTTCGTCGGCGTGACTAAGACATCGTAGCTCCCGAGTGCCTGTTCCACTTCTTCGAAGAGAATGTTGCGTAGGTTCATCGCCTTTGAGTGGTAGACGCTAAAGTATTCCGAGCGTAGATATCTGCCAAGTATGAGCGTGCTCTTCAAGAGTGGGGGCAGGTAGTCAGCCATCGTTTTCTTCGCCTTTCCCACAAACTCGTTCCACTGCGGGTTGTACTCCCCGCCGTGCCAGTATCCTTCGCCGCAGGAATCGAACATCGCATCCGTCGAGTGGACGAGCGTCGCCATCCTGATCGCCGGCGTCAGCGATATTGTTGGAATTGAAATCTCTGAGACTATGGCCCCGAGCTCTTCGAGTTTCTTTGTTGCAACCCCGAAACACTCCTTTATCTCTGGGTCGGCCCCCTTCCACGAGAGGCACTCCGTTATCACTCCAACCTTGAGCTTCGAAATGTCAAGGTCCGACTTGACAAGGAGGTCGTGATACCTCTCAGCGTGCACGTCAGACCTTACCCACTCGGGGTCCTTCTCGTCGAAACCTGCAATCACCTGAAGTGTCAGGGCGACCTCCTCAACGCTACGCGCAATTGGGCACACGTGATCGATTGTATAATCCATGTAAGCGATTCCGTAGCTTGAGACTAGTCCATGCGTAGGTTTTATTGAAACAACGCCGCAACAGGACGCGGGAGTTCGCGCACTCCCTCCCTGGTCAACGCCTATCGCAATGTCAACTGCGCCAGCCGCGACGGCGGCTCCCGAGCCGGAGGAAGATCCGCCAGGAGAATAGTCCGGGTTCACAGGATTTCTTACAGCGCCAAAGAAGCTAGTCTCAGAGGTGCCGGAAAAGGAAAAGTCATCCATGTTCAATTTGCCGATGATCACCGCGCCGGCGTCGAGTAGCCGCGTGACCACCGTTGCGTCAATGTTTGGGATATAGTGCTCGCCAAGCCTTGAGGCATTGGTCATGCGCACGCCTCTCACCGAGACGTTGTCTTTAAGGCCGACGCGCTTCCCGAGCAACGGCCCAGATTGGGCGCCCCTGACAAGGCACTTTGTTATGAAAACGTTGTAAGGGTCCTCCGATGGGTCGGTCCTTCGGCCGGGGTCGCGGTCTGGGTAGCTCGCTGGCTGCACAGGCTCTGGTATTCTATCCAGTTGATCAATCGCGCCGAGGAATTCGTCGCAGATTAGTCCGATGCCCTCGACTTCTTCGTCGGTAAGGCTCATGAACTGCTGGCGGGCAATCTCTCTCAACTTTTCTGGGGAAGGGCGGCGAATTCTGACAAGCGGTCGCTTGATTGGAAATGGTTTCGGAGAAGTCGGTTGTCGTGCGCTCAATTTGTTCTACGCTGTACCACATCCCTAACCACAGTTAGAAAAATCTTCATACGCACATTATTTCTTTCCGCTCGTATGGCGGGCGTGGCAGCTTAGGGCGCGTAAAAGAGTGATCTGTGGGTTGTACTTTTCATTTGAGAATGCCCGCGTGTGTGACCGCTGCATCTATTGAGAATTAATAAATCAATGGCCAAACCATGGCAATTAGCCTCACTAGGGACTCCGAGTCCTATCGCCTAACTGAGCTGCTCTGCGTTTCCCTTTACGTACTGTAGATGTTCAGCCTTTTTCTGTACTCGTCGGCCTCCATCTTTCCTTGATTGTTTGCTCGTCTGGCTAAACCAAAAGCCTTTATCCAATACAATCAAGTGCCTCTCCCTATATGCAGAGAATGGGTAACAAAGTACCGAATCGCATGAATCGGCTTGCTAGTGTCAAAGCGAGGGCGATACTGCACACCTGCCTGGGCATGAAGCAGAGAGGGTCAATACTGATCGCGTTTGACTCGGAGGGAGAGAAGAACGCCCGTCCACTTGCAGAAGCGGCAGCAAAGAGGAAAGGATTCCTTGTCACAGAGTACAGGATTTCAAAGGATAATCAGGACGAGAGGCCACTAGAAGATCTTGCCGCTCAGATGAAGGAAAACGATGTCACAGTTTTCTGCGTGAATCAGAGGCGCATCGTGACCTACGGCCACTCCGACGCGCGCACACTTGCTGTTGGTGAAGGAAAGAGAGTTGCCTTCCTCACCCAAGATCTCGTGGAGACCCCATCATCGCGCGACCTGAAGCGGATTCACTTGAAATCGAAGAGGCTGGGTGCTCTACTCGAGCGAACTCACAGGGTCGCGCTAGTGACGGGAAAAGGAAGACGGCGACTCGATCTTGCCCTAAATGGTAGGAAATCTTTTCCACTCTCGAGCATACTCGTGAGGGCTGGCGACTGGGGAGCCGTCCCAGATTACGCCGAGGCCGCAATATCTCCCATCGAAGAAGAGTCTGAGGGCGAGGTCGAGATCGATGGCGCCATCATGGGCTATGGATCCCTGAAGACTCCGCTCGTTCTCCATTTCAAAGGCGGCTTGCTTTCAAGTTTTGAGGGCAAGGAATTCTCGAAGAGATTGCAAGAGATACTTGAAAATCGCCACGGCTCTTCTTCAAAGATACTCTGCGAGCTCGGCCTTGGGGCAAATCACCTGAGGAAATCGATCAGGGGAGAATTTGATGACAAGAAAATACTCGGCTCCGCTCACATTGCAATTGGCGACAACCACACGATAGGGGGAAAGAATAGAGCTGACCTGCACATTGATTTCCTAGTCAGGAGGCCGCGCATACTCTTTGATGGAAGGGAACTCGACCTTCGGCGCGTATAGTGTCGAAATTTTCTTCTCTTATCTTTTCAATGCTCAAAGAAATAGCAGCAGATTTGCACAGTTGACAATCTTGCTTCTTCTTGTTAGTGCACAATATCACGAAAATGATTGCCCCAAAATCCTACAAAGGTTAAATAGACGTTGATTTTTGTGCGGGAGTGAATGTCCAATCCAAATCCGGGCGAAGAAGCAGGAGCTTCATCAGCACCTGAAGATGTAACACCTAGTCAACAGTCGAAAGTTTCACGAAGAAGATTTCTCAAGTACACGGCAGCAGGGGTAGTTGTAGCGGCAGCGGCGGGCGCCGGCGCGTATTACTATCTGAGTTCAACGTCGTCGAGCGGAAAGAATGACACCGTTGTCATTGCGTGGCCGTACCAGATCAACGATTTGCATCCGTATCGCCTTAATCACAACGGTATCCAAGAATCTCCGATGGATGCCATTTATGATAGATTTATCCTTCAGGACAGAAATCTCCAATTCCAGCCAGGCGTGGTTTCAAACTGGTCGTGGGGCTCGAACCCGACAAGCAATCCCGTAATCAACATGACGGTGAGGAGCGATGTAAAGTTCCACGACGGGACACAGCTGACCGCGGACGACATTGCGTTTTCATTGCAGACGGCCGCAACGCAGGGGTTTGCCTACGCGGGAGTCTGGGGGATTATCACGAATATTACGGTCAATAGCAGCACCTCGCTCACGCTACAGCTCTCAAGATTTGATCCAGGTTTCCCGGTCTGGTTTGGTTTTCTCGACGCATTCATTGTTCCAAAGGCCTACTATCAGAAAGTTGGAGCAGACGGCTTTGCAACCGCCCCAATTTCCTGCGGGCCGTACAAGTTTGTCAGCCACCAGAACGGCATCTTGAAACTCCAGGCATTCTCTGACTATTGGCAGGGAGCCGCGCCAATCCCCAATGCGATATTCAAGGAAGTGACCGACCCCTCATCAAGAGCCTCCGAAGTCCAGTCGGGAACCTCCGACATCACGCAGGCAATTGATACCTCGGTATTCAAGCAACTTTCCAGCACCAGCGGGTTGAAAGGCGCTCAGGGCTCTGTCTCTGCGGTCTCGTGCTGGTTTGTTTCTCCGTACTTCCCTGCATTCAAGGACGCGGGAGTCAGGCAAGCTTTGAATTACGCTATAGACAGGAACAGCTTGGTGCAGAACGTTCTGGGAGGCATAGGTCAGCCGGATTCGCTGCCCGAGGAGCCGGGTTACCAATCATGGGATCCAAACTTCAACATCGCCTTCGACGCCAACAAGGCCCAGTCTTTGCTCCAAGCAGCTGGATACAGCGCGAGTAACCCTCTGAATCTCCCGGTCCTGACTACGAACGGCGCGATCACCGGAGACTACAACATTGCCCAGGCGTGCGCCCAGATGTGGAAGAACGTCGGGATAAACGTCAACCTACAGACTATGACCGAGGCGCAGTACTACACTTACAGGAGCTCCACTGGCACGGACGCCGCGTTGTTGTTCAACGACTGGTCAAACTCGACGGGCGACCCGGAGGACGACATTGGTTACATCATGTCGCCTAACAGTCCGTTCTCAATGTGGGCGGGCATGAAGGCGAAGGGGGCAACAGATGTAACCGGGCTGATGGACACTGCGAATCAGATGCTCACACCTGTTTTCACCTCACCGGACAACCCGACGCGCTACGCCGCAGGCAAAGCCGCTGCAGAGTGGGCAGTGAACAACGGCTTGCTGATCCCACTGTACATGGAGTACATCCCGATCGTGATGAAGAGCAAACTCAACTTTACTCCGTGGCCGCAGGGATGGATGCGACCGTACAGCATGTCGTGGTCAACTTAGCGAGAAGAAGATCCAAAAAAGGGGATGCGCAGGTGCGCGCAACCTCTCTTTCTTTCTCCCTTTTCCTTTTCTCTCGTTCTCCATACATGACTTTCCCCACCTCTCCTCCTTTCGAAAGGAAAGTCTCGCCCAGTAGCAGTATCATTTGACAAGTGCCGCTCTGCCAATGACCAAAGAGAAAACTTCGGGAATGTGCGAGCGAGTTTGACATGCTTGCTTTGCTCAGCAAAGAAGATAAGAGGACACTGACGGCTGGGTAGCGGTCAGTACAAGTAGGCTAAAAACAGAGGGAACGGGATACCAAGTGCTCACTTACTTCCTGAAGCGCATAGTCTACAGCATATTTCCCCTTCTCGGAGTCTCGGTGATAGGATTTGTACTGTTCAGGATAATGCCCGGCGACCCGGCCCTCTTCATGGTGGGAGTCGGCTCGTCCCAAGCCGACATCGACAAGATGAGGATTGCACTAGGTGAAAACCTACCACTTTACCAGCAGTATTTCATCTGGCTCAGGGACGTCCTGACGGGAAACTTTGGCACATCGCTGTTTTACAACCAGCCGGTTACCACTGTGATCTTGGAGAAACTCCCCGCAACGCTCGAACTCGTCCTCTTCGCCGTCTTTCTTGCCCTGGTTCTGGGAATTGGGATAGGGGTCTTTTCAGCAGTGAGGGAGAATACGAGCGTAGATACTCTTGCAAGGTCCTTCTCATACATAGGCTTTGGCATTCCCGACTTTGTGTGGGGCCTGATCTTCATACTTGTTTTTGGGGCGTACCTGAAGGTACTCCCGGTGTCCGGAAGAATTGATCCCTTCATCAACGTCCACCAGGTCACCGGCTTTCTGCTTCTCGATAGCATCATAACAGGGAACGGGCCGGCCTTTGTCTCTGCCCTTCAGCACATCATACTCCCAGCCCTGGCACTCGCGTTGGTCCTGACCGCAATCATACAGAGGACAGTCAGGTCAAGCCTGATCGACGTGCTGAGGGAGGATTACATCGTCACGGACAGGATGAAGGGGCTCAGCGAGTCGTACATCGTCCTTGTGCGCGGGCTGAAGAATGCAATGATTCCAGCCTTGACGATCCTCGGCGTCCAGTTCACCTTCCTCATGGGAGGAAGTATCGTCATCGAACTGATTTTCGGGTGGCCCGGCCTTGGGAGCATGATCTTCACAGCGATCCAGTACAAAGACCTCCCTCTAGTTCAGGGGGTCGTCATGTTCTACGCGCTCGTCGTTGTCGTGGTCAACTTAGTTGTTGATTTGCTCTACTCGTACTTGAACCCCAAGATACGCTACGGCCGTTGATCTAAAGGGGAGGTCAGAGTAAAATGCTTGAGGAAGAAGAAGCGATAGAAGCACCACCCAAATCACCATCGGCTATCGAAGAAGAAGTTGCGGTTGCCCCAAAGCCAGCGAGGCTGAAAGGCTTTGCAAAAATGGTGACAGGGAACAAGAGGACAGCGTTTGGCTTTGCGATCCTCTTTGTCCTTCTCGTCATGGCATTCATCGGCCCGCTCCTTGCTCCGTTTGACCCGAGCCTCCAGAACCTTTCTAACACCTACCGCCTCCCGATCTGGGCCGGCGGCTCGCTCCCGCATATTTTTGGTACTGACAGCCTCGGGCGAGATGTCTTTAGCAGGTTGCTCTACGGTTTCCAGATCGCGGCGTACATAGGGTTGGTCAGCGCATTCATCGTCGCACTTATCGGAACTCCAATTGGACTTGTATCAGGATACTTCAGAGGACACACCGACGGAGTAATCATGAGAGTCGTCGACATGTGGATGTCCATTCCACCAGTTCTCCTTTCCATCGCGTTGATACTCCTGCTCGGAAGTCAGGTAAACAACGTAATCCTTGCGATCGTCGTCGTTGACTGGACACGTTTTGCACGCGTCGTCCGCGGAGAAGTGTTCAACATACGCGAGAAGGACTTCATTACAGCAGGAGAAGCGGTCGGTTACAGCAAGTTCAAGATCATAAGGTCGGAGGTGCTGCCAAACACCATCCCCATAATCACCGTACTTGCCACTCTTGAGATAAGCATTGCAATCTACGTCGAGGTGCTGCTTAGTTTCGTGGGCCTAGGGATTCCGACGAGCGTTGTCTCCTGGGGAGCGATGATCGCCGAGGGGCTACCCTACTTGCAGTTTGATCCGTGGCCAACCCTGCTGTCGCTTATGGTTGTGATCCTGATCGTGGTCGGGATCAACCTGCTCGGAGACGGATTGAGGGAGCAGCTTGATCCGAGGCTGCAAACTATCCGCTGAAAGCAGGATTAACTGTGGTAATCACAGTCTTCATACAGCTTAGCGAATAAAGGGGAGTGTATACCCGCCACTCCTGCTTCAGCGAGCCGCCGTCCAGAATGTTTTGATTCCTAAATTATGGACAATCCAATGGAACTCAGGAATAGTGCAGCGGCAATCGCGCCTATGATAGCTCCGATGACGATGTAAACAACGAGCGTCGCGACCACTGTGACTATCAGATATGTCAGCGTCCGATCTCTCGGAGTTCCCAGAAGTATCGGAAAACCAAGGTAGAGAATGTAAAGGCCGTAGAGCAACCCGAGGATAGTGATGAAGCTGATTGGCGGAAATATGTCAAGAATGGCTATGAGGAATGCAGGGGTAAAGGCGTACGCCGCAATTCTCGTTGCTCTTACCTGACTGGTCGTTGTTCCAAAGTTGGGCGCGAGTTTCCATACTATGAATCCAACAACAAATACTGCGACAATATTGAGTATGTACGTGAGGATTGCCGTACCGATAGCATAACCGTAACCATATCCCAAAAAACCGAATAGATTGTAGTACCAGAGATCACCGATTAGCGTGGCAATGAAGGGTATCGCTGCCAAGACTGCTACATAATTTATCATAAGCGTCTTGATCGGGACGTCGTTGTCAATATTTGCAATCATGAAAGGAGTAGGGCTCCTTATTAGCGCGATAGCATCGCTAAACGCCGACGAAATTGAAAATGAAGCTCTTCGCCCGCTCCCGCCTGCCGTGCCGGAAGAATAGTAGCCGCTAGGAGAAGAAGAGGGAGGAGGGGGAGCGCCACCGGTGCTACTGGTCGACACGCCGCTCGACGGAGATCCGGTAACCTTTAGGTTGTTTCCACAGGATTGACAAAAAGTTGCGTCGTCAAGATTTGTTGCCCCACATTTTGCGCATATCAAATTGGATTGAGTGGAACCCCAAATAGTGCATTGATTTAAGCGTACGTTGTACTGCTGCTCTCGAGAAATCGAATTGCTGAAACTCTTTATAGCGTTTCATTAAATCATATGGGATAGTTGATGTTTTAGTATATGGGTTAGAATTGTAAGTAAGGAATTGTCTGTCAGAGTATTCCTAAGCAGTCTGACCTACACCTCGTCTCTATTCATGAAGATTTTTTCCAACATCTTGATCCTAGGGCAGACGACCGCTAGCTTTCAAGCGCCGACCTCCCATGTCTTTTCACAAAATGGGAAAAAGGAAAGAGGAAGAGAGTGGAGGAAATATACACAGAGAGAGGAAAGAAGAAAAAAGCACTGGAGGGCGTCTTTTCTGAGTAATCGCTGTTCCCTCAAACACCAACGCGTGCTCTTTCTCTTCTCTATGTATAGGACATTTTTCCTCCTTTGTTTCTCTCTCTCTTTTGCTTCCCTTTGTTTTGCTTATCCGACGCTATGCGCTTGTTGCTACCCGAAAGAGTAAATGCGTGATAGAGCACTGGTACCCTGACTCTGTGTGCTCCCCCTTCGAGCGCACCATTGGATAAAGAATGAAGAGTTATTTTGCTTGATAGGAGCTTTGTTCATAAGTGAGTTATCTCAAAAAATTTGATAGAAACTATCTCTGGATCCGATGCCAAAGGAACATCCGCTTTGCATCTTTTTCCCTCCCAAGATGCTGTGATTCTGTAATCATTAGCCAAAAAATTGAGAAGAGGTGCGAGCACATGGCGAATCGTTCATTCTCGTTGCCTGCAGTGCTTCTCAATGTACAGTGTAAAAGCTTGTAAGGCCTTCACCACAAACCTCTGAAGAAAAAAATAGAGCCTTTTACAGAGAGCGTGATTCCTTTCCCTCCCTTGCCTATCAAGAAAAGAAGCGAATTCAAAGACTTTCTTCCGTCGTATCGGAAGATAAGTCGCGACATTCACTTACTCGGTGACATGCTCGGGGAGGTAATAATCGAAAACGAAGGTCGGAAGACCTTCGATCTGGAGGAAGAACTCCGCAGCCTATCGAAGACAGGGAGGCGCAGATACGGTCGAGAGAATCAGAGGACGCAGCAGAAGATCTCCGATTTTGTATCGAAGCTCTCGCACGAAGAGTGCCTTCAGATGATCCACTCGTTCTCTGTCTACTTTCAATTGGTGAATCTTGTCGAAGATCATCACAGGGCGCGCGTGCTGAGGGAGAGGGAGTCCATGTTGCCACAATCAAATGGAGGGAGAGGAAAGAAGCCCAGGGTCGCAGAATCTGCATACGACCTCGTCTTTACCCTTCAAGAGAATGGCTTTACTCTGGAGCAGACTCTGGACTTTTTCAAGAGCCTAAGGATTGAACTTGTATTCACCGCGCATCCGAGCGAGGCGAGGAGAAGGACAGTGATTGAAAAGTGCGCGGATCTCACGAAACTCCTCTTTGAACTCGACACAAGAAAGGGTATGACTCCGCTTGAAACTTTGGAAATCATGGATCAGATGAAATCCCATGTTGCTTCGCTGTGGCAGACAGACGAGGTGAGAAACCGCGATGTCACAGTCATGGACGAGGTCAAGATAGGACTATACTACCTGAGGGAGATAATATTTCCAGTTGTGCCGCTGGTCTATGAGAGATTTGAAGATGCGTTGAGGCGAGCCTACGAAAAATTTCCCGCTTCTTTGTCTTCAAAGGAGCTCTTCGACAGGATTCCTTCTTTCTTCTTTTTCGGCTCGTGGAGGGGGTCTGATAGGGACGGAAATCCCTACGTGACACCGCAGGTCACACTTGAGACTCTCGGACTTTTGAGGCGCACAATAGTACAGCTCTACGACGAAAAGCTGTTCGAACTTACCCGCATCCTCTCCCAGTCGGTTAATATCACTGGTTTCAGCAAAGACCTGATGGATTCGCTGGAGTCAGATAAGAGAGCTCTGCCCGACGTATGGGAGGAGATCAAGGTAGCAAATCAGTTCGAGCCATACAGAAGCAAGCTGACTTTGATACATAACAAGCTGATTTCTTCCATTTCTGAAAAACGACGATTCGATGAAGAAGAGAATGAAACCTCCGCGGCAGTCTATCGCGATTCCTCAGAGTTTCTCTCCGACCTTGAACTCATCCGTAACAGTCTGTCAGAAAATTCGGGAGAGATAATTGCAAGGACATTCGTAGAGCCGCTGATAAGGCAGGTCGAGACATTCGGCTTTGAGTTCGCCGCCCTAGACATAAGGCAGCACAGCAAGAAACATGAGCTGCTTCTTTCCTCGTTGTTGAAGGAGGCTGGCATGGTTGAAAATTACGAGTCGCTAGGCGAGAGCGAGAGAATCAACCTGCTTACTGACCTAATAGAAAACAGCGGGGCGGTTATCAAGATTCCAGAGGTCTGGCATAGCGAAGAGGCAAAGCTGCACTTTGAAACCTTCCGGATGATAAAGGAGGCTCAGGAGAAGTACTCGAAGAACGCAATCAGGACATACATCATCAGCATGTGCGATGGCGTGAGCGACGTCCTCGAGGTCCAGTTGCTCATGAAAGTAGCCGGCCTCTTCGATTCCAATTCTTCAAGGCTTGATATCGTCCCGCTGTTTGAAACAATCGAGGATTTGCGCAATTGTATGGAGATCATGGATCAGCTTTGCGAACTCCCAGTCTACAAAAGACAGCTTGAGCTGAGAGGAAATCGGCAGGAAATAATGCTCGGTTACTCCGACAGTACGAAGGATGGAGGGTACATCAGTTCCCGGTGGGAGCTTTACAAGGCGGAGAGGAACCTCTCAAAGCTCTTCGAGCGAAAGAAAATCGAGCTAAAGTTCTTCCACGGGAGGGGCGGGTCCGTTTCAAGGGGTGGAGAGCCTTCGATAGATGCGATAAGGTCGCAACCTGTAGAGGCGTACTCTGGGAAAATCAAAATCACCGAACAGGGAGAGGTCATCCCCTCCAACTACTCGAGCATCGCCCTAGCCACTAGGCACTTAGAGCAGATTTCCTTTGGAATGGTTCTTGCTTTCCTCGACAGCCGGGTCCATTATACCGAAGGGTTGCGGCAGCAGTGGATCGGGATGATGGAGGAAATCTCCGAGCGAAACCAAGCGCGCTACAGGAAGTTCGTCTACGAGACGAAGGAGTTCCGCGACTATTTTGAGAAGACGACTCCGATCCGTGAACTTGCAATGATGAAGATATCATCGAGGCCCGTCTCAAGGGAGGGATCAATCCGAATTGAGGACATTAGGGCGATTCCTTGGGTGTTCAGCTGGACTCAGAACAGGCACCTCATCCCCGGATGGTATCCGTGCGGCCACGCCCTAGAAGATGTAATAACTGACAGGAAGAAGATGTCCGAGTTGAAGAAGATGTACAGCGGGTGGTTTTTCTTTAGGACGGTGATTGATAACCTACAGATGATCTTAATCAAGGCTGACCTGAACATCGCCGAGGTCTACTCCAAGCTCGAAGAAGACATCCACGCCAGGGACAAGATTTTCAACGAATTCAGGTCGCAGTATGAGCTCGCGGTGAAGACGCTTCTCTTGGTAACCGGCCAGAGGGAAATCCTCGAGAAAAACAGACTCCTTAGGCACTCGATTCGCGTGAGGAATCCGTATATCGATCCGATGAATTACGTGCAGGCAAGGCTCCTACGGGAGAAGAGGGAAGAGGCAAGGTATTCACAGGAAGTAAGGAGGGCGATCTCGACCGGACTTCTCCTGAGTATAGTAGGAATCGCTTCTGGAATGAAGAATACCGGTTGAAAAACCCGATAGGTTTCAGGGACAAAAATCCGGAGACAAACTCCCAGAACGCGGCTCTGAAATCATTAAGAATAAAGCCCTAAACTCCCACAAGTCGGTCTGCTCAGGAAAAAGTCATTTGATTTCTGGGAGTATTCCGGTTATTATGCTACTCAAAGTTGCGAAGCGCTCGTTGGTTTAAGCATTGGTATCGACGTTCTCTACAAATTTACCCACAGTTCATAGGGACTGAGGTAGAACAATACCACCTGACGCCAGTTGTCGCAGACGGTAAGCTTTGAAAGTTAACCTGATCAAAGCACGACGCTACTCGGTATAGATTTGTATTGCGAGCAGTTCAGGCAGGAGAGGATTGTGTGGAGAGACACGCAATCACTCCTAAGAAAAGTCTCGGCCAAAGAGAGCGAAGCTTACGCAAAGAGTAACACAAGGCTCGTTAGGCGCAAGCTGACTGTGAAACTCCGATGCGGTAAACCCACTCTCTAGGGAAGAGGGATCACGAAGGTCACGTTACCCGCCCTAAGCAAAGAGAAAGGGTCCGAGCACGGCCTGCACTTTGGAAGTTGCACGCCGGAAGGAGTTAACTGCACTCAAGACCAAGAGAGATCTCCGATCTGTAAAACAAATTGGATGCTATTTGCGATTCATATGCCCCTCAGACCTTGTGCATTGTGAAATTTGTGAATTTGCTAACGTGTGCCGGTTATAGTCCAGTTTGTAAAGGTCAAATAATCGAAGACAGAGGAAGGATTCCGTAGTTTGAGTATCGGCAGATCCCCGAGAATCTTCGTCGGCGTAGACGTTGGCGGCACCTTCACCGACCTGATACTGTATGAAAGCACCTCCAAAGAAACTACAGTGGTCAAGGTTCCTACTTCGTCCAAGAATATAGAGGAAGCGATAATTGATGCGCTCTCTTCGGCCGATCCATTGGCTGTGAGAATGATCAGCCACGCCACGACAACTGCGACGAACGCTCTACTTACGGGGACGGGCCTAGCCAAAACTGCACTCGTCACCAACGCCGGTTTTCGCGACGTGTTGGAGATAGGGAGGCAGAGGCGCCCCGAGATCTACAACCTCTACAGCAAGAGGCCCACGCCCCTAGTACCTAGGAAGGACAGACTCGTCGTTGGGGGCAGGATCCTCCACGATGGAAGGGAGGAAGCACCAATATCCTCGCCCGAAATCACGGCGCTATCGCACAAGTTAGCACTTGGAAAGTATGATTGCGTTGTCGTCGGCCTCCTGAATTCCTACGCGAACCCAAAGCACGAGAAGAAGGTTGCAAAGATTCTCGCTGAAAAGTTCAAGGGGCACATAATCACCTCAAGCGACGTGGACCGCGAGTACAGGGAGTACGAGAGGATCAGTACGGCCGTGGTCAATGCCGCCCTAATTCCGTTGGTCTCCAGGTACCTGAAGAACCTGAGCGAAGGGCTGAAGAGGAGGAGTTACTCTGCCCCCGTGTATCTGATGAACTCGGACGGGAACGTGAGCACCCTTTTCCTCGCATCGAGATACCCGATATCAATAATCGAGTCGGGCCCCGCCGCGGGAGTGCTCGCGTGCGCGGACCTCGCAAGGACCCTATCTCTTGACAAAGTCGCCACATTCGACATGGGCGGGACGACAGCGAAGGCGGGGATGATAACCGAGTACGAGCCCGACGTCTCCTTCGAATTCGAGGCCGCCGGGAGAACGCACAGCGGAAGATCGATCAAGGGGAGCGGATATCCTGTACGGCACCCCTTCATAGATCTCGCCGAGGTCAGCGCCGGCGGAGGTACGATCGCGTGGGTTGACGAGGGGGGCGCCCTAAGGATGGGGCCGCAGAGCGGCGGCGCAGAGCCCGGACCTGCAGCGTACGGAAGGGGAGGCGTCTTACCCACCGTAACGGACGCAAACATATTCCTCGGCAGGCTGAGCCCAAGCTACCTTCTCGGGGGAAAGATGAAAGTGTATCCAGAACTTGCGATGAAGGCTATCTCGGAGATTGCAAGGAATCTAGGCATGACGCCTAGGGAGAGTGCCCAGAGCATGATCAGAATGGTGAACCACAACATGTCCAAGGCAATCTCAATCGTCTCGGTGGAGAGAGGGCGCGATCCGCGTGAGTACACGCTCGTCGCTTTTGGCGGCGCCGGCCCGCTACACGCCTGCGACTTGGCAGAGGAGATGTCGATTACAAATGTCGTGATCCCAGTCCATCCCGGTTTGTTCTCCGCCTACGGTCTACTCACTGTTGATCTCGCGAGGACCTTTTCGTCATCGGTCTTGACCACTGATCTATCGATGCTCGAGGCGGCGTATGCTAGGCTTGAGAAAGAGTGCAAGAGGGCATTGCGGCAGGAGGAAGGAGCAAGTAGAATGGATGCCGGCAATGCACAATTCATTAGGTCGGTGGACCTGAGGTACCTGGGTCAGTCCTACGAAATCACCCTTCCCTACCAGAGATCTGGCGAGGCACTCAAGGAGGTCTTCCACGCAAAGCACAAGGAACTCTACGGCTACTCCTCTCGAGAAGACAAGGTGGAGGCGGTGAACATCAAAATTAGGGCAATAGTGAGTGTCCCGAAGATTGAAAGGCGCAAAGAGGAGATTCTGTCGGAGAGCCAACCGAACCCATCAGGGAAGAGGGAAGCGTGGATCTCCGGGAGCGACGTCAGCGTCCCGGTTTTCGTAAGAGAGGAGCTCGCCCCTGGCAACAAGGGCTCTGGCCCGTGCATCATCGAAGAATATGACTCCACCTCTGTGATCAATTCGAAGTGGTCGTGGAGCATCGACGGCTACAGGAACTTGATTCTTTCGAAGGAGTGAATAGCCAAGTGGTTGATCAAATAACATCCGACCTGATAAGGAGCTCTCTTCTTTACGCTAGCGAGGAGATGGGCATCGCCCTAAGAAATTCGTCCTACTCGCCCAACATCAAGGAGAGGATGGACCACTCGGCCGCGATATTCGACAGCGAGGGAAGGCTACTTGCGCAGGCCGAGCACATACCAGTCCACCTCGGGTCGCTTCCATGGGGCCTCAAGAATATCCTCGAGAGGTGCGAAGTGGAAAATATTGCACTGGAAGAGGGGTCGATGGTCGTAACAAACAACCCCTACATCGCGGGCACTCATCTCAACGACATCACGGTCGTGCGACCGATTTTTCACGCCGGGAGGATAGTCGCTTTCGCCGCGAACAAGGCGCACCACTCGGACGTCGGAGGGAGGGTTCCGGGCAGTATCTCCGTGGACGCTCGCAGCCTGCACGAGGAAGGACTTGTGATCAATCCCACTTACCTCATGCGCCGCGGCGAGTTTGAGAGGCAGGTATTGTCCTTCATCACTTCTAACTCGCGCACCGCCGAGGAGAGGTCGGGCGACCTCAAAGCTCAGGTCGCTGCAAATCATGTGGGAGAAAGGAGAGTATTGGAGATTATCCAAAAGTATGGAGTTGAGAATTTCGTAGAGTCGTCCGACCTTGCTTTCGCCTATGCCGAGAGGATGATACGATCTAGGCTCGCTCGCATGAGAGCGGGAGAGTACTCTGCGGAGGACTTTCTCGAGGACCCCGACGGTCTGGACATCAAGCTGAAGCTAAAGATAACTCTCCGCGAAGGCGGCGAAACGCTCGAGTTTGACTACACTGGGACCGCGGCCGAGGTCGAGAACCCGATGAACTCCGTCTTCGGCGTGACGCTTTCAGGTGTGCACTACGTAACCAGGGCGCTGCTCGGGGACGATGTTCCCGCAAACCACGGAACATTCTCGGTGATGAGAGTCCGCGCCCCGCAGGGGATCATCCTGAATCCTACATACCCCCACGCGGTCGCCATCGGGAACCTCGAGACTAGCCAGAGAAACGCGGACCTGATCTTCAGAGTACTCTCAAAGGTGCTCCCAGACAAGGTACCAGCGGCCTCTGGCGGCTCGATGAACAACATCATGATGGGAGGATTCCACAGCGGTCGGCCTTGGGCGTTCTACGAGACGATGGGTGTGGGTCTCGGCGCGAGGCCGAAGATGGATGGGCTGGACGGTATTCAGTGCAACATGACAAACACGATGAACACGCCGATTGAGGACATCGAGCGTACGCTTCCTGTGATAGTCAGGAGGTACGAGTTCAGACCCGATAGTTCCGGCGCCGGGAGGTTCAGGGGCGGGTGCGGACTCGTCAGGATGTTTGAGATGACCGGCGAATCGTCGGTCGTCACCGTCGTGTCGGATAGGTCCTCCAGACACCCGCCGTGGGGGTTGAAAGGCGGAGCTGATGGTGTGCCAGTTGAAGTAGTGCTGCACGAAGCTCGCAAGAGAACAGTAATCCCCGCGAAGAGCAGCGTGGGGCTAAGGCGTGGCGACAGCATAGAGATTAGGACGTCCGGCGGAGGTGGCTTCGGCAGCCCCAAGAGCAGAGAGAGGGAGAAGATCGAAGAGGATCTGGCAAACGGACTCTTGAGCAGCTCATACGTCAGGAGAAACTATCCGTCGTACTATCGACGTAAGAAGAGGAAGCAAAAATAGCACGCATGCCCTAAGACGTATAGAGAAAGCACTTTGCCGAGTGATTCTTGCCAAGTACATAGTTCGCCGGCTCTTCCACCCGGCAACGCTCGAACCTCCACGGGCACCTTGGATAGAACTTGCAATACTTTTCTCCTAGGTTAGTAGTGTCCCCGGCTTCAAGGCTGATTGGCTTGAGCTCGGTTCCAAGTTGCGGTATGGCAGAGATCAGCGACATTGTGTAGGGGTGGCTGGGATTTGATATCACATCCGAAGAACTTCCCTCCTCCACGATGCTCCCCCTGTACATGACGAGCAAGCGAGAGCACATCCTCGCCGCGACCGCGAGGTCATGCGTGATCAGAATTGCGGTCATGCGATACCTCTTCAGTATCTCGGAGAGTAGGTTCATAATCCCGACCTTGAGCGAAGCGTCGAGCATCGAGGTCGGCTCGTCGAGGACCAGGAACTGCGGCCTCAGTATTATCGACCTCGCGATTGCAACCCTCTGCCTTTGGCCCCCGCTCAGCTGGTGCGGATACTTGTACGCGAACTCCTCGGGTGGGGTGAGCTTGACGTCCCTCATCGCGTCGTAGACCATCCTTCGAAGTTCTTCCTTCTTGACGCCGTTGACCCTCGCGGGGAAAGCGATTGTGTCAAACGTTCTCTTCGCAGGGTTGAGCGCTTCGTACGGATCCTGAAAGATCATCGAGAACCCCCGCCGGCTCTCCCGCTTGAACCCCTTCCTTGAATCAAGGATCTTCTTCCCCTCTAGCAAGACCTCGCCGGAATCTGGTTGCGTCAGGTTCACCAGTATTTTGCCCAACGTTGTTTTACCTGATCCGGACTCTCCTACAAGGCCAGCTATCTCGCCCTTCGGAATACTGAAGGAGACATTGTCTACCGCGACCACCTTGCGCTCCGCGTCTCCGCGCTGGGCGAACCTCTTGGTGATTGAGTTTACAACGAGAAATTCCTGTGTCTCGACCAGCATTTGTTCTAGGCTCTCTCCAACTCTTGCTGCTCTTGCTTCTTGGTCCTGTATAGTAGGCACCTGACCTTAGCATTGCTGACATTGTACTCCTCTGGGAACACGCTCTCGCACTCTAGGAAAGCGGAGGCGCACCTCGGGCTGAAGGGGCAGCCGTTGGGCATGCTCCTCAGTGTGGGCGGGTCTCCAGGTATAGGCATCGTGTCCTTGCGTTCGAGGGTGAGCACTGAGTTGATCAGAGCCTTGGTGTAGGGATTCATCGGCTTTGAGAAGACCTCGGAGATCGGGCCGCGTTCCATCGACGCGCCTCCGTACAGCACCACGACCTTGGAACAGAGGTTGGGGACTAGGCTCAGGTCGTGGGTGATGAATATCATCGACATGTTGTGCGATGCTTTGAGCCTGAGCATTAGGGCGACTATCTCAGCCTGGGTCGTGACGTCGAGCGCGGTCGTGGGCTCGTCAGCAATCAGAAGATTCGAGTTTAGCAGCAGCGCAAGAGCAATGACTACGCGCTGCTTCATCCCGCCCGAGAGTTCATGCGGGTACAGGTCCAAGGCGGAGGGCTTGAGTCCGACGCTCTGGATGAACTCTGCGCTGATGGTTTTAGCCTCTTGCTTGCTCATCCCCTTGTGGAAGCGCAGGAGCTCGACCATCTGATCTCCGACCTTGAATATCGGGTCGAGTGAGTTCATCGACCCCTGAAATATCATGGAGATCTGCTTCCACCGCAGGGTGCGCATCTCCTCGCGACTCAGATCGCCTAAGCTTTTTCCCCCGAACAGTATCCTGCCGGAGGTGATCCTGGCGTTCTTTGGAAGGAGTCCGAGTATCGAGAGGCCGATTGTGGACTTGCCGGACCCTGACTCTCCGACGAGTGCAACACTCTCGCCCTCATCGAGGTCGAAACTGACGTCCCTGACGGCTTCGTAGTACTTCTCGCGTATCCTGTATGCGATGCTCAGGTTCTGGACGGAAAGCAAAGGAGTAGCCAATTTTCTGTTCCCCTGGAGAGCTACCATGCCGTCCTGGAGCGTATGTTGAACACCTTGTCGAGCTGGAGCACGACGAGGGAAAACGCGAGAGCAAGGACCGTTATCCCAAGGCCTGGCGGAATCACCCACCACCACTCGCCGCTCGAGACCGCGCCCACTAGCTCTGCGTTGTATAGCATATTGCCCCAACTTACAACAGTAGGGTCGCCAAGGCCGAGGAAGGCGATGGCGGCCTGGAAGAGTATAGCGAACACTATTGTGAGCACGCCGTTTGAGAGGACGAGGGGGTAGACGTTGGGGAGTATCTCGCCAAACATGAGCCTGAAGCTGCTTCCGCCGGCCGCTACACCGCTCTCGACGAATGTACGCTCCCTCAGACTCAAGACTTGCGCCCTAACTACCCGCGCAGCGAAGGGCCAAGTGAGCAAGGTCAAGATGATTATCTGGTTTGTGACACTCGGGCCGGAATACACGGCGAGGATTATAATTAATGGAAGGACGGGGATGACGAGGAAGACGTCGGTGAAGAGAGTTAGTATCTGCCCTCCGATGCCTCTAAAGTAGCCTGCCGGAATTCCTATCGCTATCACGAGCAGCGTGCTGAACACTCCGGTGAGGATACCAACCTCAACCGACACGAATCCTCCGGCTAGGAACTGGCTGTACACGTCCTGCCCGAGGCTCGTCGTGCCCATGAGGTGCAGGTGGGATGGAGGGAGGTTCGGGCCTCCGGCGCCGGTCTTGAGCGGTGGGTACTTTGTGAGGAAGGGCCTGAGGTAAGGGAGAACTATGAAGATCGCTATCACAGTTATGCCAAAGAGTCCCTTCGGTGAAATTACAAACTCCCTCAGTAGCCTCCAGAAGGAGGAGCTGAACTTTTCCGAAGAGGTGGTTACCTCCGGAAGTGCTTTCTCCTTATTCTTGTTCTCGACTATCTCTACCAAATTACTTACCTCCTGATTCGCGGGTCGAGCACCGAGTTTAGAAGATCAGCGATGAAGACAGCGGCGAGAACTGTGACCGTTAGTATGAAGAAAGCGCCCTGCAACGATGGATAGTCCCGCGCCAGGACGGCCTGGTAGATCAAAAGGCCTGTGCCGGGATACGAGAATATTGTCTCGACGAGCACGGCACCGCTAGCTATGAAACCCATCTGGATCCCTAGGATACTCTCGATCCATCGCCTTCAGTATAGTTGCTAGAGCGTTCTAAGTCCGCTTTAGAATCTGCTAGAATAGACGCAAGGACCTTCGGTGTGATGTCAGGCATGCTGTAGTAGGGAACCCATTTGGTTGTACTAGAACTTTGTAGCGGCAATAGTAATAGTGTCTAGAAGAAAGATTGTAACCCCCACACCGTTGTCAAATGAATTTTAGCACCAGTAAGACGATATAACTCCCATGCTTACTGCTTTGTTCTACTGTTAGAACGCCCTTGTTCTAATGTTACAGAAAAACAGCAAAAATGCACTCTTTAGTACTGCTGCCACTTCTCACTCCTCTCGAAGAAAACAAGTCATACGTCTGAGAGAGAGATGCGAAATTGTAAATTGGCACTGATACAACGAACTATAGAAGAAGGAGAATCGTTTTATTACGAGGCCTGCCTCCACTGCGTCCGCCACCCAAGTTATCCGGAGATACCTCCCTTTACCCTCCACCGGAACGGAGTGTGCGTGATATGCAAAGGCAGTAACAAGAAGGAGCCAGGTATTAACCAGACTTATTGAAGAAGTAAGAGAAAGACCCTCCTCACTGTGTCAAAACTTTGATCGGTCGGTTGCTATCACGTCGGGACCATAGAGTAATCAGTAGGCAGTCTTTGCGTGGTTTCGATGCAATAGAGTACTAGGAAATTATTAGAGAAGTTGGCTCTTCTCCCCGAGCTCATTCGGAATATATTCTAAGAACGCTCTTCATTACATTGTAGCACTGGAAGTAATTCTTCCTCCGATAAGAAGAAGTATTGACTATTATGCGACGATACAAAGAAAATCAAGCAACTTCAAAAACACTCATCTCCTCCCTGATTACTGCCGGCATCATCATCGCGGCAATTGTCGCAAGCTTAGAGCTTGGCACGATCGGCGGTCCGACCCGGACAACCAGTACTGCCGCTACAACGTCACAGGCTTCGTCTTCCTCATCGTCGGCCTATTCTACGTCCTCCATATCTGCCAGTACTTCTTTGTCTTCTTCCGCCTCGTCAACTGTGACTACCTACACACCTTCAACGAGTAGTGCTTCATCTTTTTCCAGTACTACGATGTCATCATCTAGCAGTGAAAGCTCTACAACATCGTCGTCATCAATCTCCTCCTCAACCACAACTATCTCCTCGTCGAGCACTGAGCAAACTTCAACCAGTAGCAGTAGTAGCACCTCTTCTACTACGACAACAACCTCTAGATCAACTTCGAGCTCATCATCAACGTCGTCCGCGGGTTCACCGCCGATGATTGTAAAGTTTCAGGGAGCGCAGACCTTCTTGCTCGACAGCGCGCACAGACTCGTCTTCGCAGTGAATGCAAACAACACGGTGTCGGAGATCAACGGGAGCACCAACAGTGTCATTAATTCGAGTTACTTTGTGCTCCCCAGCAAGGGATACTCGATAACTACAAGCTTTCTGAGCGAGGATGGGACGCTCTTCGTCAGTGCGTCTAACGCGAACACGAGCGGCTTTCAACCAAATATTGACCTCTACCCCCAGACAACGTACGTCATACAACCCGGAGGGAGGCTGATTGATACCATTGATACAGGATACAGCGCCCTGTTGTTTGCGACGCAGAGCCATGTATACTTTGCAAACCCCATACAGAATTTTTCTCTCCCTGCCACAATTACGATACTTGACAGGAACCTGAACTTTGTGAAGAACATCAGCGATCCGAACTGCGTCTACGGCTGTAGGTACACCGGAGCTTTCTTCGACCCCGTCAACAACATGGGGTACGTCGTCGAGCTCGGCGTCGGCGCCGACGGGGGCCACGGGTGGGAGATCCTGCCTCTGAATACCTCGACGAACGCCTTCGTGGGTCAGATTTACACGAATTACCCCTCCTCATTTTCCTACGACCAGAAGACCGGCATAGCGTACATGTCCAACGCGTGGGATGAGGGCCACCTCAGCTGCTGCACAGAGTGGGTGACGCCGGGCGCAAACGTGACAGTGTTGAGCGGCGCGAGTGCTTTAGGTCAGATTGAGGTCAACCAAGATGCAGCTCCGACGACGTACGGGCAGTGGGGGACAAATTCCTCGGGTGGAGCTGTCGTGATACCTGGGTTCTTTCCTTCAGAGAGCGGCGAGAACGACACGCTCGGTAGCGTTGCATTCGACAGTACCAGCGGCACGCTCTACGTGGCGAATGGAAATTTTACCGCGACGTTCCAGTACCAGGAGCCCACGGGGCAACCTAGCTTGCACAGCATCGTAGCAATCTCTTCTCCTCAAAGCAGTAATCCCGCAATCTCGGTACTTGCGACTTACCCCAATCAGAATATCTCTGCCATCTTCTACGATCCTGTAAATGGGGAGCTTTACGTCTCCTTCTTGTAAGGCTAGTTTCAATGAAAATTCTTGGAAAGAAAAGCTTATTCTGTTACTACTCAGTCTACGAGCAAGTGTGGTAACGACTTTAATCGATTAATTTTCCCGCCGGCAAGAGGTTCGCCGCCTGCTTCACCTACGACTTTGATACGATGTCGCCTAACATCAGGAACAAGAGGACGGATCCGACCTCACTCTCCCAAGGAGAGTTCGGCGCCGTCGGCCTCGGCAGGATCCTCGACCTTCTGGATGGGCACGGTGTCAAGGCGACCTTCTTCACGCCGGGTTTCTCCGTAGACACTTTCAGTGACTTAGTAAAGGAGATCCATATGAAGGGGCACGAGATTGGTCATCATGGATACATGCATGAGATGCCCTCGGAGCTCAATCTCAGGGAGGAGATCGCCGTCCTGCGCAAGGGGAATAGGGCGATTAAAAATATCACTGGTGTAAACCCAAAGGGGTATAGGGCGCCGGCGTGGAGCCCGAGCAAGAATACGATGGACCTGATAATCCGAGAGGGTTTCCTCTATGACAGCAGCCTGATGGCCCATGATTACCTTCCGTATTCGGTTAGGACGGGGGACAGGGTCTCCTCAAGCGGGCCGATGAGGTTCGGTAAGGATTCAAAACTTATCGAGCTGCCAGTCTCCTGGTCGCTGGACGACTATCCGCACTTTGAGGTCTCGCAGTTTTCCTCCGGACTCAAGGCCGCGTCTTCGGTGCTCGAGAACTGGAAGAGTGACTTTGACTACATGTACGAGCACGTGCCCGGCGGTTTGTTCAGCATCTGTTTCCATCCGCAGGTCAGCGGGAGGGGGCACAGGATGGTTGTGATGGTGAAGCTCCTTTCGCATATTTTAGATAAGCAGGACGTGTGGTTCTCGCGGATGGCGGACGTCGCACAGGCGTGCACTCGAAAGTCTGTATGAATTCCATCTTTCTTAATTGCCAGTTCACTATTTGATATACTCAAAGAAACTAACTATATTCCTCGAGCTTCTCTCATAAGAAAATCTGTTGCACTCACTATCTCCGTTCTTCCAAGTTTCCGAACGGCTAGCAGGTGCTGATCCCCTGATATTATGAAATCCAGATCGGCAACTAGGGCGCACTCAGTCATCTTCTTTTCTCCCGCAGCGCAGAAGCTCCGTCGAATCGGCAAGCCTCAACTTTTTCTTCGTCTTCTCGCCAATGCCTTTCAAGCTCCCAGATGGGTTTTCTGATCGCGTTTGCTCAGATGGTTTCCTACGGCCGGACCGAACTTCCTTTTTCTTCTGTCCCTTGATATCTACACGGCTATCTCGGCGGCCTCTCTTCCTCCGGTGTCGAACGCGTCCCTGAAGGAGTGCGCAGGCTCGTGTTTCTTTTGCATACAAAGATAGAAGAGGAGCAAGCTATCCTATAAGTCATCAAACTCGCATAGATCATCCTCTTGCTTTGGAGGAGTGATGGTCTTGGCTCAGAATAGAGCTGAAGTTTCGACGAGCGGATCCGGCGGCGCTGGATTGCTGAGCGCTGACAGTCAAATGGAGAGCGATCCGTTCGACAGGAGATGCAGACGGCTGATCGTCTTCTCAATCGGCGCGCGGAATGAAAGCCATGGGAGCGCCCTGCCCTCTAACATCGACGACTATATGGCAATCTTCGCCGCGAGCTCGACGGCGATGAGGCTTGGGCTGACCTACGCGGGTCACCTGCCGTACTCGAGCGACAGGGCCGGGCCGGTCGCGCTCGACTGGAATCCAAGCTACATGCCGAAGGAGGAGCTTGTGGATAGAATTTTACATGACATGCGATACGTAATCAAAGTTCAGAAGGAGCTGGGGAACGACCCCATACATGTCCTCTTGGTTAGCGGCCACGGAGGCAATAATTTTCTCTCAGAGTACACCAAATATCTTACAGAGAAGTTAGGCGTTCCCTTTCACTACTTCCCGCCCTTCCCGGGAAGCCCGTCCGTTTACTCGGAAAAGTTTCGCAGGAGGCTCGTAATAACGCATGCCGACGACGGCGAGCACTCCGTGGGGCTCTATCTTGGGCTTCTCGATGAGAGAAAGTTGCTGGAGATTAACGAAGTTGCCAGGGAGGATCCTATTCAGGCCCTCAGGCGGAATCCGGCAATCATGGGGCTCGGGTTCTACGTCCTGCCGGAAATAGGCGGGAGCAGGTACGAGAACCTCAGGAGGAGGCACCCGGAGCTCGTCGCAAGGGCGAGGGAGTTCGTTGAGAAGGATAGGGAGATAGTTGCCGATTACGAGGTAGGCAGGAAGCTCATGGATGACTGGATTGGGAAGAACGTCGATGAAGTCAAAAAATTAGTACCGTGACCACGCGACGAATCCAAGAATTTTTTCTCGAGCGCCATCTCCTTGGATTTTAGTCGTAGGCCTCGAAGATTGGCCGCATGCTGGTAATACCAATGAGTAATACTTATTTGTAATAACGCCTGGTTTCTCATGGGACTGCAGTTTGTCAACGACGGTTTCAGCCAAGATTCCCAAACAGCTGCGCGAGAGGTTGAGGGAGAAGCGCGTGGACATCAGCGCCGTGGTTAGAAATGCGCTCGAGGAGGAGCTCGACCGCCGCGAGCGGGAGGAACTCAAAGTCAAGCTCGACGCGGTGCATCGATCTCTCTCCGGCAAGGTAACTACCAAGGATGTCGTGAAAGCTGTAAGGAGTTCACGCGAAGAAAGGTAACGTTTGGAAACATACTAGTCCGGTACTTTGATTTCAACAGGGAAGCTGAAAGTGAAGGGAATTTTCGACGCAAGCTCGCTCGTCAATTTAGCTATCAATGGAGGGTCCAAGGCGACAGAGGCAATCTCAGGAGGGTCTGGCATAGTCTTGACCTTTTACGAGATAGGTAACTCTATCTGGAGACTGCACCGTCTGCTTGGGAGGTTGTCCCGCGATCAGGCGGGCTCCTTGCTGGAGGTTTCGCTCGAGCTTTTTGGTCGGCTGAATATTTTGAATCTAGTTGAGAGCGACGGGCTGCAAATCCTGCAGATGGCCAGCGTGAGTCGGTTGACATTTTACGATGCGTCCTACCTGTACGCCGCGAAGAGGAGCGAGCTCGTGCTCGTTACTGATGACGCCCGACTCGGGAAAGCCGCACGGCAGGAAAAAGTCGAGACTGCATCTTCTGCGTCCATACTTTAAGATCGTCCACGAACTCCCTCTCTTCCTTTTGCGTCACTTTCGCTGGTCTTGAACTTCGACCTGCGCGATACAATGAAAAGTTCATTGAGAATGGGGTCTTGTGCTACGATAGTGAATCTTCTATATCCTCAACAAGAGGTATACCTGTAGTCGGAGCACCTCGCCTGTCGAGGTGGCCGTTCTACAGTTAGGTTAAAATCCTTGTCCCACCCATTGTTAGTGGGATGTGGAAAAAGGGTGAGCCTTGTGAAGGTGGATTCGAAGGGAAGGGTGAGCCTTCCACGTGAATTTCGCGAAATGGTTGGAGACACAGTAGAGATTACTCCGGTTGGAAGGGAGAAGGTCCTGCTCTCCCGGGCATCGAAGAGTTCTGCAAAAGTCCGGAGAAAACGAAGTGAAGCGCGTGACTTCTCACAACTTTTGGACAAGGAGCCGAGGCGGACCGGCAAGCCGGAAAACCCTAGCCCCGGCGAGATGAAGTCTATTTGGAGCGAGTGAGTTGGTCGTTCCTAATAATGTCTTCAAATCTCTCAGGCATCGACACCAATGTCTTATGCTACGCGCTTGATCCGGCCTTCTCGGAGCACAAGAAAGCCAGACTGATTTTGAAGGGGCTGTCTTCGGGGTCCAGGGTTGCGATTAATCCTACTGTGATCCATGAGACCTATCACACCTTAGTCTACAGACAGAAGTGGCTCAGGGAGGATGTGAGCAGCCGACTGGTCGCGTTGATGAGACAAAAGTACGTGGCTTTCCTCAATCAGACAAAGTCGATCAGCCGGAACGCAATCTACCTTGCGAACAAGTATGAACTCGGTGGGCGAGACTCGCTGATATTGTCAAACTATTTGTCCAACAACGTTATGAGGATGTACACCCACGACCGCCAGATTCTCGAACTGGGTAAGGTCGCCGCTTCGGGCAAGGAGCTCAGTTTCAGCGATCCCGTGATTTAAAAAGGTCGCAGAGCTGCTATGGGAAAAAGTCGACGGTTAGTGCAAGATGTTTGTCTCTGCATCCCGCCCGACATTCACTAATCTCAGTAATGTTTTGTTTGAGACGATCTCGCAGGGCCCGCTTTCTTTACGTCACTTTCTTTCCAGCCATCAGTGGCACGAATCCATTGATGGTGAGTTTGAGGAGGACCGGGCTTTGGTACATCTTTCAAATCGGAAGAGTGCGCCTTTATCGATTCACCCCTGTCTAGTACGAGTCCTTCCTTGAGGGGGTTATCCAGCGAAAGATTGGCATTCGTTACAATGACTCCGTGAGCTAGGTAGTGTACATTTGTTGCAGCTGATTTTGGGATGTGGTGCCCACAATTAGGACAAAAGTCGGCGTCATTCGGTAGGGCGTATCCGCACTTGCCGCAGAACATTCCGAAAAGTAGGCCTACTTTTGCTATTATTTATAGTGTAAGCCGGATCCATATTCCCCAATCTTTGGATGGCGCAAAGTCTCATTGAATTTCTGCCTTGTGCGTCAAGTACCAGATGTTCAGACCCTTTTCACTGAGACGATTCTTCAGTTCCTTGTACAGAGGAAGACGTATTGCGCGAATATTCCACCCTCAAACGTGAAGACATTCGCGCCTGCCTCGCTTACGCCTCAAAGTTTCTACGCAAAGAAGTAGATCATTGCCACAGGAAGACCACCTTGGCAAGACAGTTTAGTACTAACGATGATAGTTCTATCATGAACTCATTTTCATCAAAAAGACTGATATTCATATTAGGTACCTTTAGAGCGTGAAGGGGGTATATGCAGCAGATGCCGTTTCGAAGAAAAGTTTTGGTTTTGTCCCCTGAAGAATTGCTTGGCAGACCTCTCAACGACGTCGAGCAAAAATATGCGCCAAAGGAGCTGTATCTAGCAAGCACCAGAGGCGTTCCGCTGACAGGACCACGGACGGCAATTGTCGGCTCGCGAAAGGCCTCCGATCGAGGAATAAGGGCCGCGGAAGACATCGCATCGTTCCTCGTAAAAGAAAACGTCTTGATTGTCAGCGGCCTAGCTGAAGGCATCGATACTGCTGCACACACTTCTGCAATCGAGGAAGGTGGATCTACAGCTGCGGTCCTCGGGACACCACTGAATAAAACATACCCGGCGAAGAACGCTAAACTTCAGGAGATAATCATGGATAAGCACTGGGCGATGTCTCAATTTCCAATTGGCTCTCCTGTTCAGCCAAGGAATTTCGTCATCCGGAACAGAACCATGGCGTTGATCTCTGACGCCTCGATCATCGTGGAGGCGGGAGAATCAAGCGGCTCCCTTCACCAGGGTTGGGAGGCTCTCAGGCTCGGTCGGCCGCTGTTCATCTGGGAAGACATATTCAACGACGCCTCGTTGAGATGGCCGGGCAAGATGCTCGAATACGGAGCTGTAAAGCTGACTGATCCTCGGCAGGTACTCGAAGTGCTACCTTCGTCCTCTCGCATTCTCAACGTGGCACTGTGAAAGCGACGCGCGAAAGGTCACGGCATGCGCTTAAATGGAATTCTGCACATTCGCAAGAGTACTTATTAGGCGATGATCAAACGGTGGCTTACTTCGCATGAACTCAAGAACCCACATTCGACAACAATCTTATACGTGTCAGGGAAGAAAATATGAACCGTGAAAGTCAAAGTCGTTCTTCAGCCGCAAGAAGAGGGCGGGTACACAGTCATAGTTCCTTCGTTGCCCGGTTGTATCAGCGAGGGTGACACCAAGGAAGAGGCGCTTCTCAACATAAAGGAGGCCATCGAGCTTTACCTTGAGGCGGATGTTAAGCAGACGAAAGATGAAGAACAAATCGCAGAAGTGACAGTGTAGGGCACTCTCTCTGCTTTGAACGAGAAGTTACCTGTTGCTTCAGGCAGAGATGTAATCAAGGCTCTTGGCAGAGCCGGTTTCAGGGTCGTGAGGCAGAAAGGCAGTCATGTTAGGCTTGAAAGAATCAAAGATGATAAGATAATCAAACTGACGGTTCCGCTACATGAAACTCTCAAGAAAGGAACTCTGAGGCAAATCATAACCGACTCCGGAATGACCGTCGAAGAATTTCTCCAGTTTCTTTGACAAGCAATCCGAGAGAAAAGACCTTCCGGATATGCGTTCATCAGCCATTATCTCGATTGCCCTATCTTTGTCTTGAGGGATCTCCCTCCCTGGAGCTTTGCACTGGCGTATGTGCGATATCGGAATCACTGTTTGTTGTCTCTTATGTTGGGCACTAGGTAGAGGAGGATGAAGAAGAAGACACGGATCCGTTGACCGCGACCGACATAGATGGAGGCGCGCCAAGAATCAATGTGTTCGCCTCTGCTTGAACCGAGTAGGAAGCAATCTGGTTTACGTTTACATCAGTCAGTGCGTCGAATGTACCGGACTGGCTCCTCGGTATGTCGAAGGGTGAAGTCGCGGCAGGTGCCACGGCGACGACGCCTCCGGTACTGTTGTAGAAGGTGACAATCACTTCAGTGAGGTTTGCGACGGAGTTGCCGTTGTTGGTGACCTCCCCGAGCAGGTGCATGTAGCCCACGCTATCCACGTGGGAAGTCATGCCGTGTACGGTGAGGCTGACTGTCGGCTTTTCTGGAGTTTGGATATAGTTGGTTATCTGCACTTTGTAGCGTGCTATATTGAGGCCCGTCTCGTTGGTCAATCCCTCGAAGGGAGCGCTCTGTCCTGGTACTAGGATACTCATCATTAGAGGAGCCGGTGCTGTCGCGACGACGTTGCCCTGAGGGTCGTAGAATGTGGCGGTTACCGTAATTAGCGTCAGGCTCTGCTGGCCTTCGTTTTTTACTTCGCCAATGACGTGCGCAAAGTGGACGCTGTCGACGTACTCGGTGTGCGAGACTATCACGGGCCCGCCGGTGTTGCCGCTGCTACTACTACTGTTCTGCAGAGAGGAGGAGGAAGAAACAGTTGAACTGCTCGAAAATGTGGTTAGGGAAGAAGTGGAAGCAGAGCTAAGAGTCGATGATGAAACACTAGTGGTTGCACTCGTCGTTGGGATTATAGTAGCAGGTATACTCGAAGTACTCGTGTTGCTCTGCGTTGCAGTGTTCGTTGACGTGCTAGTCTGCCCTACGAGAGCTACGGCTGCTCCAATTCCTATCAATGCTACAATGACCACACCAATAACTATCCCGATTAATGCTGGTCTTCCTATCGCTTTTCGTGAGTAGTTCAAATTATTCACCAGAGGAAGCTGCAAGACCGTTGCTAAATAACAACACGACGATTCTCACATTTGAGAATGCTTGCATTTGCCAATTTAGGGCAAAGGCTTTTGTCATTGCTGCTGCCCTTCGTCATTCTCTCTGCCGGCATAATCGCTTAGCATCCTTTCTTTCAAATGACCTCGTACTAGTTAAGTTGGGACTGGTGATAGAATAAGTTCCTCACTATGCAAAGTGAGGGGCACAGGACTATGGAACAACGATCACACGGAAAGGAGATACTATCCGGGTTTCGTGTAGCTGTTCTCAAAGTACGTGGAGCCGACAACGAAGGAGCATTAACTCTGCCTCACCGTAGTCATTCATTTTCAACGCTCATACACTAAAGGCTCGAGGGCCAACTCTTTGCAGTTTTCGATAATTGAAGATACAATCTGTTCCTGGGACGAGTCAAGCATTAACAACAGGTGCGATCCGCATCCGTGTTTGCAATCCGTAGAACCAAAATGTGGGACGGGTTTCGAAAATGGCAGTGCCAACAGCTTCTCGGTCAGCAGGCACTCGCTCTTCTTTGAATCTGTTCGGGCGTAGATAGCCTCTTTCATACGCACAATTCTGAAGCTCGTCAGATAATCAATGTGCCAATGCAGATGTTTCTTCCTTCTCTTCGCATAATGCCTTTCCAGCCTAGGAAAGAGGGAGGACTGTGCTGAACCTATGTAGGCGTAGATTCCCTTTTTGAATTGCATCACTCCAAGTGATCCAATGCGTCTAGTGTAATCCTTCGGAATCTCAAGAAGCAGGACGTAAACGCCCTTCAATTTTTATCTTAGCTCAGTCTAGGAATTTGACTAAGGGTATGTAGCAAGTGTTTCATAACTATGGAGAAGTGCTCTTCTCTTTTGTGGTGACAGATACCGGCCACTTAAGGAGAATGAATATGACCAAGACACTCCTTAACAAGGTTAGAGAGGCAAAGAGATGATCCGTGGAAAATCCTGATTGTCACGTCGAGAGTTCTAGAACAAACCACGTTGAACTTACTATCGCAGACTGGCAACCATAATTATTGTAGTATTGCGTTATGTTGATGCCAGGGCCTGGAATCTCCGTCACCGCGCAAGGCCCCTGCACTTGGTAGACCGGCCCGTTCGCAAGATAGTACCCGTATTTCACAAGCGCGCCGGTGAAAAGGGCGCCGTAGTGTATCGGAGCTTGCGTCTCGAGATTTGTCACGAATGCGGAAGGTGAAAAACCAGCCGGAAAGAGGACTTCCTCGACCTCGAGAGAGGTTCCGCCGGCAAAATACTGCTTGAAATCAGTACTGTATCCATAGTGGCTGATCTGATAATCTGCGACCATCGTGTTGAATCTCTTCTCGGCAAACTGAGAACCGGAGCGTAAGTGAGGTTCGAGAGTCCCTTCTGTTCACGGCCGTCGTCCATGACTGAAATGAAGAAGGAGACCCACGCTCCGTCGATACTGAGCTGCTGAGGCGTGGTTGTTGAGTAGGAGGTCGTGAAGAAACCAGCAGTGCTAGAAGCAGTCGAAACATACTGATCTGTGGCAATGGTCGTCGAGTACGTTGAATTTGAAGAGTCCGAAGTTGCATTTTGCAGGCTCATAGTGAACGATGAATGGTTCAAACCTCTGAAAACTGATTGCGTCGCGGGAAGCACGTAGGCTGCGCCGAAAGTCGATAGTATGAGAATAATCACCGTGATAAATCCGATAGTGATTAGGCGTTTACTTCTTGGACTCCGCTCGCGATGTTGTCCAGAGTCCACATCTTGCTCTGCACGCGGCACACCACATTCGTGATCTTCGGAGAAGCTGTGGTAGGGGCAGAAGACTTCGCCGCAGTGTTTGCATTTTGAAGGAGGCCAGGTTCCGTCAGAGTCTCTCCCACAGAAAGAGCAAGAGGACATTCCAGGTTCGTTCTCATAAAAACCTCCCAAATCATTCATGATAAGTCTGAAGAATTTCTGTTATGGACGCGAGATTCTCTTGGCTGCGAGACACATAATACACGACTTCGAATGCGCTTGATTTTCATATGCCCTGGACCAGGCCAGGCATGAGAATTGTGGTGGTTTCGAGGAGCCGACTTTGAATCACAGCGGCCGCTTGCTCCGGACGGAATGAACGGGTTTCGAACCTCCTGATCCTCGACGCTAGGCTTCGCCGCTGGTAACAGTTCCGCTATTTCCTTTGCGCTAGAAGAATACGGTAACTAACAGCGCATCAGCCTATGCAAGGCCCGATGTCGCGACGCAAAGTTTCCTTATGACTTCCAAGAGCGCGCTTCGTACGTCGGACGGCAACCCGTCTAAATCTTCCTTGCTGGTTTTGGAGAGCCCAATTATCTCAACGCTAATAACTTCGCCGTTCTTTCCAAGCTTGGATATAACACCGTCTCCGATTTCAACGCTTTCAACTGGTGTCGTGGTGTCGCCGAACCAAACATCAAGCGTATCGAGCTCGGGGACATAGTACGTCTTGATCAGCGCGTCCAAACTCTATCACTCCCAATTCCGCCGCTTGGTCTTCTGGTGAGGTAGGCGGTTATAACGAAACCATCACCGTTCAGATGCTTTATCACAATACAGATAAATTTGTTTCCAACCGGATGGTAATAGGGATGAACTGAGGGATCCTTCTTTTGCTCCTCCTTACCTCGGATGGGGAACTCAGTGCCTTAACTACCTCTTTTTCGAGGCCGGCCACTTCACCATGCTTGACCCCAAAATGATGTAATCCCGGTAGGCTCGTGTCACCCTTATCGTTCTTCCGAGTTTTGAATCGACTAACAGGTAAGTTGACATGATGGATGATGAATTCGACCCATGTAGGGGATCGCACTTATACTTTCGATTCTCGCTCTCACATTATTTCGAATGAGGCTCTGCTGACGTTCTCAAAGTATGTAGTTGATTAAGTAGCCCGAGATTTAGCAGGCGTAGCGTGGGGAGGCCGGTTCTATCGTGTGGCAGACGCGAGCCTTCCGTTAAAAGGATACAACTTCTTCGTGAACGCTATTGGATGATTTAGAGGTTTTTAGCACCGGGATGCCTGGTTGGTCTTCTCGAAGAAGAGCTGGAACTCACATACCTTCCGAAACCGCGTTTGGCGGTAATTTCACCACGCTGCTCGCCACCGTGATACCCCAAGTTGAGGTAAGAAAATCACGCGAATCCATTTCGGGCATTCCTCAAGTTTGGAGATTATGTGCATCTAGAGCTCTAGGGAAACATGATGCCTAGTGCGAGATGCTTGTCTCTGCGCTCAACCCCGAGATTGATAACAACGGTACTAGTTCCCTTCATACGATCTCGCAGGGCTCTCTTTCCTTCCTTCCGTCACTTTCTTTCCGGCCGTCAGTGGCGAGCCTGATTGGATATAGCAGCCGCTATCTCAGTTCGGAATCTTCGAAACAGCCTATATCTTATCTCCAAAAACCCATAAAATGAGCCGCTTGCTTTGCTTGAAGCGTGCAGCGCACAGTCACAAAGACATTCAGAGTGAGCAAAGAGATCTCGGACGCGCTGATGGAAGAAAGCCAGAGGGCGTCGGTCAGCGAAAACATTGTTGCAAATCAGGTTCTCAGAAAGTGGGCCGTCTTCAGCAGGTACGTCGAAAGACAGAACATTGTGCTTCTGAACAGACGGATATTTTCAAGACTTGTCAAGAAGATGAGTGATTCGGAGCTGGGTGAGGTTGCTCGCGAGCTTGCGTCGCGCCTCGTCATTGATTTGTTTGACCTAGCTGGAATCGAGACGAGCAGGGAAAATTTGCTGGAGTACTATCTCAAGACCGTGCTCTCTGACTGCATGCACTGGTACACGTATGAGCAAAAGGGGACGACCGAGTCTGGGAATTTTGTCCTGAGACATGATCTGGGGAGCCACTGGTCTGCATTTCTAAGGGCGTTCGTCGAGGCAACCTTCCAGGGGCCTTTTCAGGCGGAGATGAGTTTCAGGGCGTCAGACGACTCTGTGTTCTTCACTTACTCGTTTTAGGGCTGTTGATGCTCGCGCTCTGGATTGCCTCTACTATCTTTTGGTAGCCGGTGCAGACACAGAGGTTTCCGACGATGGCCTCCCTGATTTCACTCTCGCTAGGATATTTGGTTTCGTCGAGTAGCGCCTTCGCCGAGAGGATCATTCCTGCGCTGCAGAATCCACACTGAGCCGCCCACTTTTCGTTGAAAGCCTGCTGCAGGGGATCCAGTACTCCATTCTTCGCAAGGCCTTCCAGAGTGGTGACGCTCTTTCTCTTGACTCGCAGCGCGGATGTCATGCAGGAGTATCGTGCCTTGCCGTCGATTAATACGGTGCACGCTCCGCATCCGCCGTAGTCGCACCCCTGCTTTGTACTCCTGACGGAGAGCCTATCTCTCAGAACCGAGAGCAGAGAAGCGTACGGCGGAGCCTCGACGCTGACGCTTTCTCCATTGAGAGTGAAGTCAAGCTTCAAAGTTTCGCGCCTCTCGAATCTGCTGCAAGGAGCTTGGAGAGTGTTCTCTTTGTCTGGACGGAGAGGATCTTCCTCTTGAATTCTGCCGAGCCGTTGAGATCCGGAACTATATGAGCTTCTTTCGCGACGAGATCGCTGGTATGCTGTAATACATCTGTTGTAGTGTGCCCAGAGTTTGTTAGAAAAGTTTCAGCTTCAGAAATTCTTTGCGTATCAATTCCTGCGCCGCCGATGGCAACACAAGCCTGCGTGCAGTGCGAATGTGCAAGAGAGCCGTCCAAAGTCAACCTGATTGCTACGCTCGCGACGCTTTCTCCCATGCCAGTCAGGCTGAATCGAGAGTATGCGGAACGAGTTCTGTCATTGTACTTGGGGAGTTGAATCTTTGTGATTAATTGCCCCGCAGGGATGCCTCCGGCGATGTCCGAGGCGAGCTTCGAGTACTCGTTAGTCTGGGTCCCATCACAAGTTGTAATCTGAATAACCGCGTCGAGGCAGAGAAGTGCGGGAGGTACGTCCAGGAAGGGGAGGCCCGCGCCTATGCAGCCTCCAATCGTTGCTGCGTTTCTAACCTGGATCGGATGGACGGCTGAGAGAGCTTCCTTCAGAGCAGAATAAGCCGGCCGGTTGATAAAGTCCTCTCTGAGAAGCCTCGTGAAGGTGACAAGGGAACCAAGGGTGATTGAGTCCTCGCCTAACTTGACGTAATCCAGTGGTAACTCGTTGATGTCTATTAGGGCGGTAACGCCGCCGAGCAGATTTCTCTTTCCCAACTCGTTCAAGAGAGTATTTCCTGCCACAATTCTGGGATTCTCTTCCGATCCGATCACAGCGAGCAGTTCCTCGACGCTCTTTGGGACGATGTATTTTATGGATGTGAGCGACGTCAAGTACTAATCATCTCTCTCTTTATCTTCGAGAGTTTTGAGGATCTTCTCCGGCGTGATTGGAAGTGTTTTAATCCTCACGCCCACCGCGTCGAAGATGGCATTCGCGATGGCTGGCGCGGTAGGAATCAAAGCTGGTTCGCCTATGCCCTTCGCCCCGAACGGTCCGGTTGGGTCATTGCTCTCTATTGTCAGCACTCTTATCTTCGGCATGTCCACGGAAGTGATCATTCTGTAATCCAGAAGGTTTGATGTGAGAGGCATACCGCTGACCGCGTCGCTGACCATCTCCTCGCTCAAGGCGTATCCAATTCCCTGCCGGATTGCTCCGTGGACCTGCCCTTCTACGCCGTCGAGATTGATTGCGCGCCCGACGTCGTTCGCAGATACAACTTCAATGACTTTCACTCGCCCCGTCATGGTGTCAACCTCCACTTCGGCGAAGATTGCGGCTGATGGAGGAGCGTTTCCCGGTGGTGTGGTGGTCGCAACGCCTATCACCGACTCGCCTGGAGTTCCGTACTGCCCTCTCCTTACGACCTGGGAATAGGTGAGCGACTCGGCGCCTCGTATCTTCCTGATTGTCCCTCTTTCCACAACCAGATCATCAGCGGTGCACTTCATTTCTCTTGCTGCGAGCGTCAGCAATTTCTTCCGTGCGTCTTCTGCGGCGAGTTTTACTGAATTACCCACGGAGTAAGTGGTCCTTGATGCGTGGGTTGGTCCGTCCGCGGGTGCAATGTTTGTGTCGGCATCAGCTATTACAACGTCATCTACGCTTATCCCTAGCACTTCAGCCACTATCTGCGAGAGGACGGTATTCTGGCCCGCTCCCTGATCCACTGTTGCGACAATCAGATTCGCAGAGCCGTCCTCGTTCATCTTGACGATCGCGCCGCTTACCTCCATGTACGGGGGTATGCCCATCGTGCCGCTGACCCAGAGTGGAATGCACGCGAACCCGACGCCTCGGCGGAGAGCTTCGTTTGGATTCTTTGGTATTCTCTTCTTTGCGTGCCAGTTGAAAGAGTCCGCTCCTCTGATTAGGCACTCCTTGAGCCCGAAGCTCGAGATTGGCATGTTCAAATTCGGATACAGGAACGGGTTTGCGTCACCCAACTGCCATGAGTTCTCTATGCGCAGCGAGACGGGGTCTATCTTCATTTCACTTGCTATCTGGTCCATTTGCTGCTCGACGGCGAAGACAATCTGTGGGCCGGTCGAGCCTCGGGTTGAGCCTCCGGTGGGGTTGTTTGTGTAAACGACCTTGGTTTCGCAGAGCGAGTTAGAGCACTTGTACATGGAGAGGAAGGTTTTCGTCATGACGCCGTGAATCACTGCGCCGTGGGCTGCGTGCGCACCGGTGTCGAGGATCCCTTCCGCGTAGCGCGCTACGAGGAGGCCACCCTTGTTCACTCCCGTCTTTAGGATGATCTTGACAGGCATGCGCGGCGTGGCGAGGAATTCCTCTTCCCTAGAGAGGGCGAGGCGCACCGGCCTACCTGTCTTTAGGGAGAGAAGTGCACAGATGGGCTCGACGTTCATTTCAACCTTGGCGCCGAACCCGCCGCCGATGTATGGAGGCCTGACGACGCTGATCTTGCGGATTGGGATTTGGAGAGCAGTGCTGAGGCGCTCCCTGAGGCCTGAGATGTGCTGGGTGGAGGAGAGGACGATGATTCCTCCTTTGCCGTCCGGGCTGCATACGCATACGTGAGTTTCAAGGGGGCAGGGATGAGTGCGGCTGGTCTGGTACGTTTCTTCAAACGTAAAGTCGGCCTGCCTCAGTCCTTCCTCAGTATTTCCCCACCCGACGCGATTTGTCTTGGCTATGTTTCGGTCGACTTCGTGGAGTTTTGGGGCACTGTCGCCCATGGCCTGGTCGGGAGTGAAGACCGGAGAGATTTCCTCGTACTCGACTTCGATGAGGTCGAGGGCTTCCCTTGCTGTTTCTTCGTCGTCGGCTGCGACGGCGGCGACCTCGTCGCCGTAGTATCTAACGTGGTCTTCGAGTATCAGCTTGTCACGTATCAGTTGTGGTGCTGATGTTTCTAAAGCTAGCATCGGTGAGTATCTTACTTTAGGACAATCGGCGTGCGTTATCACGGCTCGGACACCGCGGAGCGCAAGAGCCTTGCGGGTGTCGATCCTCTTTACTCGGGCGTGGGCTACAGTGCTCCTAAGTATCTTGGCGTGGAGCATTCCCTCACAGGTGTAGTTGTTGACGTAGCGACCTGCGGAAGTGACCTTCTCGAAGCTGTCGACGTTGCGCACGCGCTTACCAATTGTTTCGTATAGTTCGGTCTTTAGCAAGAGGGATACTATCAATCACTCACAAAATCTGCTATTATCGGGCGAGATGATGATTCAGTCGTGGGTCTGTAACCTTCTGAGCGGTGGGGAACCTCTGCTAATTCAATATTGAAATCATTGCTGCCTTTCTTTCTTGTAATCATGATCCACTTCATCCAATTTTCGTCATCTTGGTGTGGGTAGTCTGACCGGAAGTGAAATCCCCTGCTTTCCTTGCGTGTCAGAGCGGTGCGCGAGACGATTTCAGCTGTACGAAGCATATTTTTCAACTCGAGAAGATTGATCATTTCTCCCGTCTTTGCAATGTGTGAAAATTTGCCGCTTTCCAGCGTCTCACTCATTTCTCGGATATCATTGATTGCAGGTAATATCTTCTCCTCACTACGGATTATTCCTACATTGTCCCACATAACCTGCCGAAGTTTTGATTTTAAACCCGTTACGGAATTGGTCCCGCCTTGACCTGCGCTGGAAAGGTTTTGTTTCAGTTTCTGGACGCTCGCACTAAAATCATGTTCTGATGGAGCATTCAGGCCTCTTACGTAGGCGACAGCTGCCCTTCCAGCCCTCTTTCCAAAGACCAGGGCGCCGCCAATCCCATCGCCCTCAAGGCGCCTAGCTCCCTGGGAGCCGGTGGTACACTCGCCCGCGGCGAAGAGTCCTTCCACGGATGTTCTGCACTGCTCATCGACTACTATCCCTCCGTAAAACTTTCTGAGAGCGGGCATGACTTCAAACCTTGGATGTTTCCAAAAATTGACTCCGCCCTCTCGAAGCTTTGCGGCGAGCAACGGTCCTGAGCTGAAATTTCGCAACTTCTTGTCTTCGACTGCTAGGGCCTCTAGGAAGACCTTTGAGCGCTTTACAAAGACTTCTTCATACATTGCCTGAATGAATGGCTTATTTGGGTAGAGTGTTGAAACGGAATCTCCCGATTCAGAAACGATTACAGCGCCGTTGCTGATTAACTCACCAATACCGGCCGCGGGCGTGATCACTCCTCCTGGACAGGGGACGAGGCCAAATTCCTGGAACTCCATATTCGCAAGTTTTGCACCGGTTGATAGTGCTAGAGTATAGGAATCTCCAGTGCATACGTAGTTGGAGCTAACGTACCTGTAGATGCCCTCTCCTCCGCCCGCGGCGAGGATTACTGCCTTGGAGTGGAATTCATAGATGTCGCCGGCAGTCTTTGAAACTCCAACGGCTCCGACCGCTTTACCATCAATCTCCACGATCTCGGTGACCATGACATCTTCGACGACGCGCACCCCCCTGTGAAGTGCTTCCTTCCTCAGGACCTCCGTCATTGCATATCCGCCTCCGACGGCCAGAGCTATTCTCGGGTGTGTGAAGGTCGGTCCTCCGATTTGCTGCACTCCACCATGGTCGCTTGTGTGGAATCTTACGCCGAACTCGCGGACCTCCTCGAGTCGCTTGGGCGCTTCCCTGGCCATAATTTCGGTCAAGAGGGGATCGTTGATTGTGCCGATCTTCATTGCGTCCGCAGTGTGAATCTGCCAGTCATCGGGAGGAGTCATCGCGGCGCATACGCCGCCTCCCGTGGTTGCAGACAGACCACTTCTTCCGAGCATACCCTTGTCGACAAGATATACCCTGGCACCGAGCTTGGCCGCCTCGATGGCCGCCATGCTCGCGGCGATTCCACCGCCGATGATGAGTATGTCAGAAGAGTGGTAGTTCATATTGACTCAATACCAGAAGGTTGCTTCTCTTCCCTTGACTACCTTGATTCTTATCGCGTCCTCGGGGCAGGCGACCTCGCAGATGAAGCAGTCAACGCACGCCTTTGGATTCGCAGGGTAGGCGACGTCTTTGTCGAGAATCATTCCAAATACGTGCACTCCGCACTCGAAGACGCAGATTCCGCATCCGTCGCACCTGGCGCGGTTGACTATGGGAGGCATGTGGGAGGTTTTGATGACTCCTTCGGAGGCCTAATTATTTGCGTAGCACTCAACTGCAAGAGCTTTGAAACTATTTTTCTTGGATCGGATTCGAGGCCCCTTTCATTCGGTCTTGCAAGAAACAGGATGAGAAAAAGAGTGGAGAGAGTTGTGTCTCTCTTTTCTTTCTTTTTGTTTCTCGGTATCTGGATTATGACCAATTTCGAAGTGGAACGAGCAGAGTAGACTCGATTCTGCTTTCGGGGGACGCACCTATGGAGAGCCCGCCAATTATGCTTGCTTGTGGAGAGACGCTCTGAGCGGTCAGTGGTACGAACTGCGACGTGTAGTATTGGCTGATGGGTATGAGATTGCTCGATACGTTCAGGTTGAGCATCGTGGTTCGAAGGACATTTAGTGCATCCACTATCTGCGGGGTAAACTGTCCGTCGCTGGAGAAGGAGCTGTTACCGAAGAAGGCCTTGTCGACGATCTGTCCCGCAACGGTTGAAGAGACGCCCAGGTACTGCGTGGTGACCTGTATCGCGTACGTCTTGTTGGACTTCATGTAGGCGACCGCGTTTGTCAGTCCCTGCAGGACTTTGTGCACGAGCGTCGGGTTGCTCGAAATCAGCGAGTTTGTCGCGTAGTAGCACTCCGCGGGCCAGACCGGAAGGATGCTGCTCATGAAGAAGAGTATTTTTGCGTCGCCCTTACTCTGGAGCACGTAGGCCTCGTCGTACGTCCAGATGAAGGCCTGTGTCTTGCTAGTGGTCAGAGCAGCCAGCTGCGCCTGGAGTCCTCCGAGCGCGGCCTCGTGTATGTCCGTCCCGAGGGTGAAGTTGTAGTGGTTGGCGAGCACGTGGGCCATGAGGTCGGTGTAGCTGCCCAGCGACGTCACACCGATTGTGGCGCCCTTGAGTTGGGAGGGGTCGGTGTACTTGGAACTGTTCTGGACGATTACTGTCATGTCGGCCTGCGGCAGATTGACAGCGACTGCGGTCATCGCTGTACCGTGGCTCGTCGCGATCAATTGACCTACGGGCGAGGCTGATCCCATCTGGACTTCGCCCGTTGCGACGGCCTGCATGTGTGGAGCGCCTCCAGGAAATGATACGACGTTTACGTTGACGCCCTCCTGTTTCCAGAAGCCTCCATGTTCAGCTGCGTATACTGGAATAAACTCCTCCGACTGCGCGACGTCGATTCCAAAGTTTACGGATTGAGTGGAGTTCGATGAGGAAATGGTGGTGGCAAAGGAAGACGAAGAACTCTGTACATTTGTTGAACTCGATGTTTGTGTCGAGGTGTTAGTACCGCGAAAGACTAGAGCGTACGCGGCACCGGCGGCTACTATGATTATGACAATTACGACAATTGCGATGATTGTTACGGTTCGCATTTGCCCGTCGTAGAATTATAGATCGCTTAAAAATATTCTGAAGAAACCGCTGATTGTTTGCAAGTGATTGCAGTTGATTCAGATTTTGTTCTTCAAACCAACTATAAACGTCGAAACTTTTCATAGAGTATTTTCATTTCTCCAATCTGCCTGTACTGCCAAGGAAATTTCCACAGCATATTACTTTGTCACGCGAAATTGGTAGACAGGCTGGCCGATCCTTCCTTAAATCTCACAATGAATGTTGAGATGCTACATCCTTGTTGCTTGATTAACTCCAAAAACTTTCGGTTATACCCATCACTGAGGTAGTTCTTAGATGTAGGCATCATGTCAAAGATGATCAGAGCTCTCGCGGTTGCTCCAAGTGATTCTTCGCCCAACGCCAAGATGTCTTTTTCTACATCCCTTCTTCGTGTCGCTGGTTGGCCTTTTGTGAGGCCCCAGAAAGATTTAATCTCGGAAACGAGCAGGGGTCGACTAACCGATGGTCGGTGTTCGTTGTTATCCTCCGTCTTTCCGTATGCAAGATCGCTATGTAGCTTTGTCTGAATCTGGCCTATTCTTGCTTCAACATGCAACAAACCTATATCTGATGGATAGAGCTGCAACCAATTATGATAAATGCAGGCTTTCACGTCCGCTTCGGAATTTGGCCGGAATCTGCGTGCATTGAAATCATCAATCACTCGAAGGATTGCATGTTGCAGCTTGTCCAATGGACTCTTTGACCCATCGTTGAGGTTTGGTAGTGCAGCATTTGACTTTTGAACACAGTCTATGTACTTCTTCCCGATATCTGCGAGTTCCCTTTTCAGCTTCGTGTTCTCAGCTTCGAGCTCCTCGATCTTCTTCTCCAGCCGAAAGGTTTGAGATTCGTATGACGAGCGCATGCTCGCTTCTCTTTGTATGTACACCCATGCCGGTGCGCCTCCCCGAGACATCCGAAAAGTTATCTACAATATCCGGAGGGAGAGCTACTTTTGCTTTGCTATCAGCAGAAAAACTGTCCCTCGATTGGAATTCAGAATCTTTACTTGCTCGATAGGAACTTCACTGGGACCCTATCTTTGCTCCACTCAATATTCTTTCGGTTAACTTCCATTTAGACAGCTGAGGTCAGATTATTGCGAAATTATTACGCCCGAGGAAACAGTGCGATGGGATGAAACTAGGTATATTTCTTTTGCCGTGAGAGTCCAAGCATCCCGGCAACTGTGCACTTAGCATGCACTTGGCTCTAAAGTCCAAATCCTTTTTACCAACCATGCTTTGACCTTGGGACGTAAATGTTCTGCCAATCGTGTGGGGCGAGCTTGGACCCGAGTGCGCAGTTCTGCGCGAATTGTGGACGGTCTGTCACAACTCAGTCCCAAGTTGCAATGTCAACTCAAACAACACCGTCACCTCAAAACGTTCGCCCTACAAAATATTGTCGCGCCTGCGCAGCTGTAATTGATGCCGAAGCTGAAATTTGTCCCAAGTGCGGTGTTAGACAAAAGACCTCTGCTGCCAACGGAGCTACGCAGTTCGTAGATAACATGTATGAAAGAGTGATGCAAAGACCGGTTGCTCCGCCCTATCCTTCGCCCGGTGGACGACAGGTCGGTGTAGCCAAATACTGTCAGAAGTGCGGGAGAATAAATGACGCTTCGATGTCCTACTGTGTCTACTGCGGCGAAGTTTCGTTCGGACCGTCTCCCCCTTCAAAGATATCCAGACCAACCGGCGTCACAATTCTTGCTGTGCTTGCAATCATAGATTCTATTTTGATTTTGCTCGTTGGTCTTTTCTTTGCTGGGTTCTTTGCGTTCTTCCTTCCCGGGCTGGGCGCCTTAATCCTAGTCTTTTCATTCGTAGTATTTCTCCTAGAGTTCGTTGCTGCAATCTGTCTATTCACCGGAAGAAACTGGGCAAGAATTTTGGCGATGGTCGTAGCTGTTCTTGAGCTTTTTAGTTTCCCAGTCGGAACTATCTTTGCGATAGTAGGTCTTTACTACCTTACTCGCCCGCGCGTCGTGGCCTACTTTAAGCAACCAAAGTAACTAAGGAGCTATCTTTTCCCATCTGTCCTTTGCATCGCTTTCTCTTAGCTCTCTATACTGCAGCCAACTCTTTCCCACGTACGTCTTGCAGAACTTGGCAATTTCCGCAAGCGTCAGAATGTAGGAAACAGGCGGGTCATTTTCCACATTGCAGACGACCAGATAATCAAAACGCGTTCCTTTATCCTCCAAAAGCACGTTGTTTGCTCTAACGGTCTTCACCTGCACACTCCGAAAGTTGCCTCATCTATCATCGTAGATTACGATGTCTATTCCCTTCGCATTCCGTGAGGTCGGCATGAAATTCCAGCCTATGCTTGAGAGCTTGTAGGCGACCCAGTACATCCCGACATTGCCGGTGACCTGTCTGTTGCTGTTTACCTTTGCGCTGACTCCGGTCTGCACGATACTTTACCCATACCCGGAGCGAATTGCAAGGTTACCAATAAATGTCCTCGTTAAAGCAAGGCCTCTCACAGCAAGTCATAGCGCACAAAGGCCAAGGTTAAAGGTCGATACACCGACTCCTTTTAGCTTTCAACAGCTGAAAATATTATCCGTTTCTGGTCTTACAGAGAAAATAGCAAAATTGTTTCGGGTATGCATACAATTAATCATACAGATCCCCATTTAGGCTGATTGAGAGATTTTGATGAAAATTTCGAAAGATAGTCATGACCGGGCGTCGCAATTACTCGATCCTATAGAACATGGTCTCGTATACAATACGAGGGTAACGCCGCATTGGATCGGCGGAACGGACTCGTTCTGGTTCAAGCGCTACGATCCACAGGGATCAACCTTCCTTTTTGTTTCTCCTACGGAGAAAACTGCGCGGCCAGCATTTGATCATAAGAAGCTCGCTTCAGCCCTTTCAACTGCTTTGCCTGGAAATACCTTTTCAGAATACACGTTACCATTTCATGATTTCAGGTATGCAGAGAATCAGACAAAGATAGAATTCAGTGCCACAAATGTCGACTGGAGCTACGACCTTGTTACTTTTCAGCTCAGCAGGTCGAAGACGAAAAGGAGCAAAGCGTTCTCTGATGGTGAACTGGCTTCGCCTGATGGGAATTGGGTTGCCTATGTAAAGGAGCACAATATCTGGGTTCGCTCCTTGGACTCCGGGCAGGAGGCACAACTTACTTTCGATGGCGAGAAATACTTCGATTACGGCACTTCTCCGGAATCCAATACGACTGCCGTGACCGAGAGGCTCGGCGGAGCAAAGAGGCCCCCAGTTGCGATGTGGTCACCCGACTCTACAAAATTGGTTGTTCAAAGGTTGGACCAGAGGGTGGTGCGCGACCTCTATCTTATCCAATCCTCCGTGGAAGATGAGGGTGGGACAGTTCGTCCGCGGCTGCACACTTTCAAGTATCCCCTCCTCGGCGACGCAAAACTCGCAACGGCCGAGCTTGTGATTTTGAATATTCCGGGAGCAAAGAAGCAGATGGTTGTATCAGAGCTTGGTCCGCTGCCATTTACGACTATCCTATCACCGATAGAAATGAAACTTGTGTGGTGGAGTGATGACTCGCGCAAAGTATACTTCATCCATAAGGAGCGTGGAGACAAGGCTCTAGAGTTGTACGAAATTGATTCCGAAAATGGATTGGCGAGGCTACTGATTGAAGAGCGCGCCTCTACTCACATTGAACCCAACCTCAGCGTCGAGAATAGGCCAAACGTCTACGTTTTAGATGAAGATATAATTTGGTTTTCGGAAAGAGACGGGTATGGCCATCTATACGTCTATGACACCAGTAGCGGTAAGCTGGTGAAACAGATCACATCGGGAGAGTGGGTCGTCAGAGACATTCTTCACGTAGACAGGAGGAATCACCTGATTTACTTCACCGCCGGGGGACGTGAACCCGGTCGCGATCCCTACTTTCGCCACCTCTATAGTGTCAGCATTGATGCTGGCTCAGAGAGCGTTAAACTCCTTACGCCGGAGGACGCGGATCACGAGATCTGGTTTTCGCCAACAGGGAGTTACTTTGTGGATAATTTTTCGACTGTTGACTCGATTCCGAAATCCTTCTTGAGGTCGAGCAAGGATGGGGAGACAATCTTGAACTTGGAGGTCTCTGATTTTGATCAGCTCTTTGAATTTGGTTTCAAGTGGCCCGAGCGGTTTAGTGTAAAGGCAAGGGAGGGGAAAACCGATCTTTATGGTGTAATTTACTTTCCCTCGGATTTTGATCCTTGTAGGAAGTACCCGGTGATCGATGATGTGTATCCCGGACCTACAAGGACGCGCTGCGCAAAATCCTTTGATCCAGAGCCGGACAATCGCAAGTGGATCTTCATGCCTCAGGCGACCGCTGAGCTGGGTTTCATTGTTGTCACACTAGATGGGCTCGGGACTCCTTTCAGATCTAAGGCATTCAGGGACTACTCCTACGGAAAGTTCGAGGAGGCCGGAGGTCTGCTCGACCACGTGATTGCACTAAGAGAACTGGCCAGCTCCAGACCATACATGGACCTCGAGCGAGTGGGAATCTACGGGCACTCCGGCGGAGGGTACGCCTCGGCGCGCGCGATTTTTGATCTTCCAGAGTTTTACAAGGTCGCGGTTTCTTCGGCGGGCGTGCACGACCTACGCGACTATCTGCCTGTCGGCGAGAAGTATCAGGGGTTGTTTGAACCCGGCAAGTATGCTACTCAATCAAATTCTACGGTGGCCCACAAACTGAAGGGAAAACTGCTCTTGGTGTATGGTGATATGGACGACAACGTCAATCCTGCTTCGACGATTCGGCTGATTGACGCACTGGTGAAGGCGGACAAGACATTCGACGTACTTGTCCTGCCGAACAAGAACCATAGTTTCTCAAGCGACCCGTACTTTATCCGAAAGCGGTGGGAGTACTTCGTAAGGCACTTGCTCGGGCCTAGTATCTAATCGAGTCCAGAAGCAAAATGTTGCTCCTTCAAATTCTGAAATGTATATGTGGCAAGAATTCACTCAACATATTGTCCTAGTGTCTTCGCATGCTCGCAAACAGGGAGAGGTTGGATGCATTCCTTGAACAGTATGAATTGTCTGCGCTTGTCTCTTCGAGTCACGTGAATACTGCGTATCTCACAAATTTCCTCGCCCAGCATTACATCAAGGACAGGATGTACAACGTTTTCCCCGGAAGTGGAGAGAACTATGTCCAAACCTTTGGGCTGTACTCGAAAAACGAGAGAAAGCGAGTGCTCATAATTCCACTGTCGCGCTACCTCAACGCCAGGATGGATTTTGGGGTGGCTGAAGAAATCTACACATACGGCAAGCCGATGTCGGTGCGCGACCCCAACCCTCGTTTTGATTCTCCCGAGGAGGAAGAGTTTGAAGCGATAATGAGCAACCCTGCTGGCGGAAGCAAGGGCGTCAAGAATTTTGATTCAGCAGGGGAGGCATTGCTCACCGCGATATCAGAGTTTGCAAGTAGTGATACAATCGGGCTTGATACAGGGGACCTAGACCCGCGCATACTTGCCGCAATCAAGAGAGCTAAACCAGAGCTCGCGATTAAGGAGAGCATGGAACTTTTCAGATTCATTCGCATGGTGAAATCAGAAGAGGAAATCAAGAGGCTCAAGACAGCGGCTGAGGTCAACGAGAGAGTCCTTGAGAAACTTGTTTCCTCAATTAGAGAGGGAGTCACGGAAATGGACCTTGCCAGGACGTTCAGGCAGTTCCTCGCCTCCGAGCCGTATGACATTCGGGACGGCGGCCTGATGGTTCCTTTCGGGACGAGGGGTGGCTCAATGCTCCCTGCGGGAAAGGTCGCGCTGAGGAGAGGGATGATGTTTTGGATGGACTTTGGGTTTAGCTTGGATGGCTACTACTCGGACCTCGGTGAGAGCGGTGCTCTCGGGACACCTTCCGAGAAACAGAAAAAGTTCTACGAGGTGCTGACCAAGGTTGTCGAGAAATGCGAGGAGAAGGTGATTCCGGGCATGAGGCCGAGCGAACTCAACCAGCTGGCGGCCAGAGTCTGGGAGGAAAATGGCGTGCCCAAATCTGTCACTGGGATGGGGCATGGGATTGGGCTAGAGGTCCACGAGTATCCGAGGATTTCTGCGGCAAAGGGTGACGCCATAAAGAATACGAGGGCGATCAAGGATGACGTGATCGAAAGCTCGATCGACATCCCCTTTGAGGAGGGGATGGTTCTTGCAATCGAGTCCCCGTACATGGTCTGGGGGTGGGGAGGAGTTCACATGGAGAGAACCATAATTGTTGGGAAGAACAGAAGCGAGCAGATAACGAAGCAGGACAGGTTCCTCCGGGTACTAAACTAGGCGAGTTTCTTCTTCAGGTCGTTTCGCACTACGTCGCCTTCCTTCATGACGAAAACGACCTTTCGTAAGTTGCGTATGTCGCTTAAAGGGTTCTCCGCTACTGCGATAATGTCTGCAAAGTATCCCTCCCTGATGAGTCCAGTCTGGTTTTGTAGTCCGCAGAGAGTTGCTGAGTTAACCGTAGCAGCTTTCAGCGCCTCGATTTCGGGAAGAGATCCGTCTTTGCACAGATACTCTACCTCTCGGATCGTCGCGTTCGTCCCCTCGTTTTCATCGCCGGGCGGGATGTCCGTACCGAGGACAATCTTTACTCCCGCGCTCACTGCGTTCTTAAGACTCTGGACGTGTCTTGAATGGTAGGCCAGAGCCTTTTCGATCAACGGCTCTTCAAAGCCATACCAGCGATACCACTCTTCCGAGCGCGTGACGCACAGTGTGGGGTCTAGATATCCTTTGACTTTCGCAAGTTTCTCCACGGCCTCGTTGTTCAGGACGTAGCCATGCTCAAGGCAGGTGACTCCGGCTTCGACGGCGTCTATGGCCACACTGCTACCTCCACAGTGGGCCGTGACGTAGGTGTTGCGACTCTTGCACACAGAAGCGACTGCCTGCATTTCCTCTTTCGTCATCTGCTGGTTCTCAGGATCCTCCCCCTTTGCTCCCAAGCCGCCGGTTGCGAAGATCTTCAGGTGCTGAGCGCCGAGACTGATCTCCGACCTCGCAGCCTTCTGGCAGTTTTCCGCTCCATCGGCTTGGACTGCAATATCCGTTGGACTGCTTTGACCGAATGAGGTCCTGATCCCGCGGCCGCCAGCCACTATTCTCGGTCCGGTGAGAATCTTCGAGTTGATTGCGTCCCTGAGTGCGATGTCGCAGCGGTAGACCTCCCCGACCGTCCTAACTGTTGTTACGCCGCCTAGGAGCACATCCATGGCCCTCTTGAAGCAGCGTAGAGAGACGCTTGCTTCACTTTCCTGTGGGTTCCTTGGGGTGTGAGGAAATGGCAAGGAGAGATGTGTGTGGCAGTTGAATAGGCCGGGGAGTAGGAAACTATCTCGCATATCAATGACGTTTCCTGTTGTGACAGATTTTCCACCGCCGTCGGTCAGCACCTCTTTGATATGCGGGCCATCAATCAGTACACTTGCGCCTGAGTTGGTTTTGCCGCTCTCGATGTCGATTACGTTGCAATTGGTGAGCTCTAGCAAATTAGAATGCATCCTTGCGATGGAACTTTTTTGTTTGTTTCATGCCTGTTAATTCCGAAATTGCGCACGTCCATAGTAGATGTATGTCAGTGGGAAAGTGGGGGAGAGTTTTCCCGACATTTCCATTTCATCACTGCTTGCTTGCACGATCAGTAGAACGTGGCGAAGTATGGCCCTTCGGTTGACGGATTGTAGAAGTACCCGTGGACGTTGGATGTTATCGCAGCTACAGCAGAGTTTGTCCACGCTGTAGTTGGGTAGAACGTCCAGAGATACATGACTCCCTCGTTTCCGAGTTGGTTCATGGCATTGGACGCGGCGACGACTTCGCTGTCGTTGTTGTTTGCAGTTCCCGCCACGGCTTTTGCATAGAGAACCGTCATCTGCGTCAGGTTCCAGTTGTCAAGGGACGGGTACGCTCCTTGTGGTGCGTAGATGTTGCCCAGCATGTCATTGACCCATGGGTAGTCTGCTCCCCAAGGAAGTGAGTAGAAGTACATGGAGCGGGAGAATAGCCTCGTGAGCAGCTGTCCCAATGGTAGCGGGACGACGGATACGGTGAGCCCCATGTTGTATGTCGTGCTGACGTTGTTTATCGCAGAGGCAATCTGGTTATCGATTGCTTCGTTCACCGTGTCTCCGGTTTGATAAATCATTTGAATCGATTGCCCCACAGGGTTAGAGCACTGTCCTTTCGAGTTCAATGTGGAGCACCCGAAGGTGTTGTTGAAGACTCCCGGCTGCGCAGCCGTGCCGTTAACATAGGTGAACTGGGTCAACGGGTGCAGCATTGCATCGACCAGCAGATTTTGGACTGCAGTGAGATTGAAACTGTACACTGGAACTATGGACGCGTTGAAAGAGCCCTGCGGTGGTAGGCCCGGCGGGATTGCGTTGACCGCAACCTGTCCCAGCCTGTTGTTTATGTCAACGTTGATCTCTGTCATGTTGACGGAATCGGCGAAGGCGAGTCTGAGCCTGCGGTCTGCAAATGGCTGGAAGGCGAGGAGCTTCCCGGTTAGTGGATCACTGACGTTCGTCGGAAAGTGATCGATACCTGTCTGGAATGTCGTGAATGGTCCGTATAGAGTGACACCTGGCACCGAGGAAACGAGCGTGTCGTTGTTCAGCCACGCGCCTCTCTGAGCGACGTCGAACAGGTTGTCGCCCGGAATGTCTACCGTCATTGCCTGACCTGATTTTGCGGCGCTCTGCAGGTCGAGTTCTCTGGTTGTCAAAGTTGGGACGTAGTTGATGTTTATGGTTTGGAAGTGTGGAGTTATCTTCTGTCCGCCGCTGAACTGGTAAGGCGCGCCCCAGAAACTTGGGTTGGCTTTGAGTATGATGTTGTTCGTCGTCTGCGAGGCGCTTGAAATTGTGTAGGGACCTGTTCCGGCCAGTGATCCTGAGGCAGAGCTGTCTAGGTATGTGGTGCCACACCCCTTTGGCGTTGCACCGGAGTCGCATGTTGCGACTTCATCTAGGAAGTACTGGTTGATTTTGGCGGTATAGTTGGCGCCGGTTAGAGTTGGATAGGGGAGATTGTAACCCGTGCTTGATTGATTCCACATTGCGAGATCATGCTGCATTACGTAATCAGGGGCGATGATTGACGCTTGGGCGTTGGTCATTATGTAGGCAAAGGCGGCGTTAGGGTTCTGAATGTGTAGTGTAAAGGTCAAAGGACCAGTAATCTGTACAAAGTTCTGCGCGAGCACCTGGTTCAGCCAAGATGCGTTGTACTTGTGGGGGGCTCCCAGCTGGACGCTTAGGCTTGGGTTCAAGAGCTGCTGGATCTGCCAGGCCTGTCCAGGTCCGTGCGTAACAGGCGAGCTTCCATCATTCACAAGTATCCTGTTGAGCGAGAAATAAACCGCGGTGGAATTCAGCGGTTCGCCGTCAGCGAAATTTATTCCGCTTCTCAGAGTGAAGTTGATTGTTTTCCCATCAGATGACATTGAATAGTTGGATGCGAGCCAAGGAATGACGTCGGTCGAACTGCTCCCGTTATACCACAGGAGAGGCTCGAATACGTTTTGCAGAATGTTCCCGTCGTACGAGTCGGTGAAAACTGCGGGGTCTAGGAACTGGTACGTATTTGCGGTTTCCCAAGTGAAAGCCTGCGGGGTCGTCGCGGCAGTAGTTGTCGTTGAGCTTGATGACCCAGAGGATGTAACAGTTGCTGAAGATGAGGAGGAAGAAGATACGGCAGTAGTGCTCACAGCTGATGTTGTCGATGAAGATGATGATGACTGCTGGGATGTCTGACTCTGTGAAGTAGTGCTTGACGAGCGACCCAGCCCAAGGACCAGAAATCCTGAAACTGCGATTATGATGATAATCACTACAACAATGGAAACAACTGCAACGCGCGAAATTGCTTTTCTAATCGACATAGTTACCTTCTCTTTGATGTTGGATAAGGAAGGCTTGCAAAATAATAAACGATTCGCACGTGTGTTTTTTGGAGTAAGTTTGAGGAAGCCTCGAAACTTGAGGTGACCTATCTAAATCAATTACTGCTTCGTCAAGCTATTTGGTTTGAGTATCTAGCAGTGATTTCTCAGCCTTGGATGATCCCTTTTTCTCTTTTCGGCAGGAGGTTCGACGCCGGTGATAGTAAGTCAATCGTGAAGTGCTCTCGAACCCTTCAGCTCCTCTAGCCATAGTCGTCTCTCAGAATAAACTGAAGAAATCGAGACTCTGAGCGTCTACCTCGCTATTTCATGCGACAAGGACCTAGTGTGGAAAATCGACCCAACAGGTTTCAGTACTACGCCAAAGATGTCATGGTCTGCAATAATGTAATTGAAAGAGTGGTAGATACGATTGGTTCAGGAAAAGACGGAACCCTAAAGGCTATGTGACATAGAAGCAAAGAAATTGCTTTGGCCAACAAATTCTTCGAATCTTTACTATTCTCCTGACAGAACGGCGAGAGGATGGCGGAAGATATGAGGACATAGAAGAGTTGATTGCCGTGGGTGATTCTTGTAGAGAGAGCATAGCTTGAATTATTACAAGTTTCAAGCCCCTCCTCAATGATGCTCGAAGCACACCATATCGCCCGGAGAATCGCAGAACAGTTCAAGCATAGGGTCCAAACCGACTACGTCGATTGGTTTCAAGAAAGAGGGTTTGATTGTCAGACCATACGAAGCAAAGAAGTCCTATTCGAGTTTCTGATACTTGTATCTTATGATATGCAAGCGCATTCAAAACTTACTTGGCACAAGAAGGATGAGAAGAAAATTTGCATTCAGGAAAGGATACGTGGGAGGCTAACATTGGACAAAGTCAAGAGGTTCAATACTGTTGACGAAGCCGAGAACTTTCTGAAGGAGCTTGCAATTCCTCTAACTACTGGCAGCACGAGGCATACTGTGGGAATAAGAGAAATCGCCCAAAGAATTGACGTTATATCGAATGCATTGGTTGCCCTTGATGTTGGTGGTGCAATTGAGCAACTGTACAAAGCGATCGATGGCATCCATGGTGTGGGGCCAACCCTAAGAGCAAAACTCGTCTTCTATTTCATAAGATGCTTTGGAATCGGTTACCAGAAAATAGATACAAATCTTCTGAAATCGTTCTCACTTGACCTCGCAAAAGAGGCTTGGTTAGCGTCGAGGTTAGAAGTCTTGCAAAGGAATGGGATTCAAACCACTACATTAATTGAGGAGCTGACAAAACTGGGCGACCCATTTGCAATAGATCTGTTGTATGACATAGACGACGAAGAACTGTTGATTTTCTGGCTAACATATGGTTCCTTTTCTGGAGGACAACATAGGAACGAGTAAAGCCGCATGCTGAGCTTTCTTTCGCCATTGCGATTTATACGATTGAGTTATGACGATTCCTACTGCCCGTGATTTCAAAGGGCTGTCTTTGACATTAGTTTCAGATAATTAGATGAGGAAAAAGTGATAGTTCATTAGCAATATGTGTTTTCTTGCCCAGTAGTTCAGCAAGTCCTAAACTGACATGATTTTCAGACAATGTAAAAACATCTGCTGATTTTTCTTGTTGCATAGAACAAAGTCTTATCAATCTATCCGGCAGACCGAGTAAAGTCGTGCATTGCGCAGTGCAGAGGGCGTTGATATAGACTAATCATGATCATTGTCTGCTCGTAACAGACACCACATCCACGCAGATATTTTGTCATCGTTTCTATCTCAACTCTATGTCTATACCCTTCTGCTCTTGAGTTTCCAATCAACACAGCTCTTGAGCGAAGTGGACTAGCGGTGAGGCCCTCTTTGGCGAGAATGTCCCCTCTAATTTCCGATGACATCTAGTGCAAAGTATTTTCCGGTTTTGCGCGTTGTTTCTTCCCTTCGAAGACCTTGGTAGCTGATGATGTACTGTAAGGTTGGCCCCTGTTTCGCATTCCCGCAGTTAACATCGAACCTTTGGCTAAGATATTTCAGAAGTTGATTTTCGTTTGCTTGGCCTTCATCCAACTTGCCGTTTAGCCATTTAGTCTTGAAGTTCTTGCTCAGCAGAAGGGAGTCCCAATAATTGGCGAGTTTCTCTCGCTATCTTCCTATTTGCCAAGTGAGTCTTCAAGTCTTCTGCTTCGGCGGCCAATAATTGGGTAACGCTCTCAGAATCGTCTTCAATTGTTCAACCGTCTCCTTGTTTGGGTAAATGTTGAGTTTTGACAAAACTGAAAGGCCAAGCAGTATTTTCCCTAGCTCGGCAAAGTCCTGGGTCAGCGGGTCATATCTCGACCAATATTGTTCCGGTTGGTTTACCTCTCCGATCCTGATAAAATAGCAAGTATTGCGTCCGTTTGTCTTTACATCAGCAACCAACTGTATGGCATAGCCTCCTCTGTTTGTGCCTTCATACAAGACGGTCTCGGTAGAAAACATAACCAATGACCTACGTTTTCTGATTTATTCTCGATTGTGGATCTAGTATTGGGATTTCCCTTCCTCTTTGGACGCCTAGTAATTCTTGACAATGAAGCCTTTGAAACCACTTCAGGAATTAAGCTCGAAAGAGCCGCAACTTCAACATAGGAGGAGCATTCCAATCACTGTGATCTGAACCTCGAATTCATAATTCATTTTCAACGGGCGTTCTTATTTACTGCACCGCTGGTGCGAATGTTTGAGGAGACACTGGCACGAGATTTTCGCACTGACCATTTTCGTCCTTCTGTACGTTCCAATCGTTAGTTTTTTCCATTTTACTTACGCCCAAATTACCCAGCATGAGACTGCGCTTCAATTTGACCCGTTGTACTTGTCGATAGTTTTCTTTGCAGGTTTCTCCACTTTATGCGGCTCAATATTGCCCGATATTCTCGACCCTCCCGTCCATTGGACTCACAGGAAGGGAGCTCACAGTAGAAAGCTCTTGAAGTGGATGGGAGGATCCATTTTGATAGGCACAATCGCGACGATTTTTTCCCCGCTCCTGATGATCGTACCAGGGTTCGCGCTTGGATATCTCTCACATCTCATCGCAGATATGTCAACACCGGCGGGTTTGCCTCCTTGAAACATCAATGTAATTCGTTCGAGTTGTGAACAACCAATGAAAGCTGTCCTCTTCAAATACCAAGCTGATGTGAGAGATCCTGAACTCAAAGACAACAAAGACGTCGTCTGCGGCTTGCGAGATCCGGATTTCTGGATAAATCCCTTCCCAGTTTGGGGCGTTTGCGGGCCGTATGTCAGATCCGGCCTAGAGGTTGGAGACGTACTCTTCTTCCCTCCTCAATTGTCAAGTATTCGACGAGCTAATCTGGGGCATACGGAATACGTCTGCACAGGTATTCTCGTTGTCAGCGAAATCCTTGCCAATGACTCATCGGTAATGAGTGACGAACGTCTCAACAAAACCTACAGGAAGTATTACAGAGCCGATCTGACTAGGCATAACAAACCAGACAAAGGTAAGAAAACTTCTCCCATAAGACGGAGGAAATTCGTTATCGGTACGCCTGAGTTGAACGAGCCGTGGAACGGAAGCTCATTTAATACAAGTTCAAAATGGCCCTCCAAATGGTTCGGGCGAAAAGGGCCAAGAGTAAGAGATATCGTAGAACCACTGGGAATCACTTCGACCGATCTCAAGAAGATGAGAATACCATACCTGTGGGGAACTGATAACGTGAGACGGCTGTATGTTCAAATCATGAGTCGTGGTTCCTGATGACTCGCATCGAAGACCTTGCCGGCTTGTATCTCCGAAAGAGGAATCTCAATTACAGGCACCAATACAAAATTGGCAAACTTGCAAGGTCAGATTTTGCATTGTTGGAGGAAAAGATAGCAATCTTTTGCGACGGGTGCTTTTGGCATGGTTCTCAGTCCTGCTTCAGCGGCGACTATATCATAATAGATGAAGTGTGGGATTCGGACGCAAGACAGCATGATGAGAAAGTAACTAGGCGACTTCGGGAAGAAGGGTGAACTGTCATACGAGCTTGGGAGCATGAATTCGAACAGGATCCTGATGTTATTGGAAAGAGGCTAGATCAAGAATATGTGGAATGAAGCTTATGATGCAGGCATAGGTAGACTCACTGGCGAGCTGCGGCAAGCCCTTTCGAGTACGCCTCTGAAAATTTCAACGCTCACACGAGAAAGCATTCCCGCTGGCCCTGGTGTATATGTTATTTTTGAAGCATTAGAGCCAGTTTATGTAGGCTCAAGTGGCAATCTGAGAAGGCGGGTGCTCTACGATCTTCTGAAAGTGAGACGTCACTATCTGTCAATTGGTCTCAGAGACAGGCTGTATGGCGGTGACCGGGCTAGAGCAATAGATCACCTAATGAAATGCTCAATTGCGTTCTTCGAGACAGAAACTGGATTGGAAGCGGAGTGGAGCGAGAGATTCTTTTCCTCCATACTCCGAGGAAAATATAACCAATGGAAAGCGCTCAAAAAGAAGGGTGCCCCTGAAGGATCAACTCATGGTCATATACGACTCCGCTGACAATATTCAAATAGATTGAACGGATAGCCGCCCTTCTGAGCCTCTTGACACGTAGCAAGGAGGAAAAAATGGTTGATTCTAGGACATCGAATAAGGAAATTCAAGAGTCGCCCTGTTTCAACTTGATTATCTTGGCGAAGTAACAACGGAATACTTCATGTCAACTTTTGTTCTTGGTTCAAACCTTCCCAGAAACAACAATATAAGATTCCTATTGCCACCGAGAAAACCATGACAATGATTCCCGAAAAGAGCCAATTTTCAGACGGCTCGATTAAGGGAATTGTAGCTTACGTTCCTGCAAAAACAGAACTGCTTATTCAGCGCATAAGTTCTCTCAATGTGAAATTCGCCTGTTTTCTCTACGAAGATGATGTAGCCACGAGGCATTCGAGGAACCAGTTTCTAGCCGACTTCATCCATAATAATCTGGACGCTTTTGTAGACCAAGTTCCCTTGCCTCTTAACCCTTCCGAGTCTTTTGAATGGTTATACAATAAGGTAAACTGGGAGGTGGACTATTTTCTCGAAAAGTACCCGGAATCCAAATCATCAGATCTCCTCTTTCTGGTAAGCCAGGATCAAGTTCCAATCATCGTCACCCTCTACACCGTTGCACTTCAGCGAAATACCAAGTTTGCATATATTGCACAAAGCTTTGGATTCTCTCCTGTGCTCTTGGAGTCACAGCTTGGATTCTTGCCCAGTTTGTTCAGGGGAAAGGGGGAGCCGCACCGCAGCCTTGCATTCCAGAAATACAGGGAGGAGTACTATGCGGCCGCAGCTTCGGATTTCGCCCGAGCGTGGGATCAGGCTGGAGACAAGTGCATGCAAGCACTTCACATGCTATCAACGTGCTACGACCATGTCGATCGCTTTTCGTACAGGCGGGCGCTTGAAGAGTTAAGAAGACTCAGGCAGGACGAAAATTGCTTCGCAAAACTCTGCGATATGGCTGGTTCAGGGTCGTCACAGCAAATTCAGAAATTGGCCGATTTCTTGCAGATTGCAGATGAGCACTTTGGAGTTGACGTCTCAAGAAATGAAGTTGAAGTATTCTCCAATACTAAGGCCGTCGAAGTATTCATAAGATCATTATATGTTTCCGCGATGCGGAGAATTAAACAGCATGAGGCAGAACAGGCAGCGCTCTTATTGTACCGAATTGTCGAAGTCGTCGCTCAGAGCTTCTTGGCAAAACGCGGCATTGACACAGCCAAGTTTGATATGATGATTCTGAACGAGTCGAGCAGAACGAATTTCGTGAATCTAATGAGAAGGCTGAATGGAGATGACAGCAAAGATGTTGTTACTGCGCTTGAGCGGAGTCGGTTAGGCGCATTCGACTGCTGGGCGTTGTTTCTATCGTGCTTTTACGACGGGAACAATCTTGAGCCAATGTCGGATGAGGAAAAGTTGAAGTTTCTCGGTCATCTTAGAAAAAGAATAGATCTCCGCAACAGATGCTTTCTAGAACATGGAGTGAAAGGAGTATCTGTGGAACAGGCCGAAGACTTTTCGGAATGGGTGAAGAATGCCGTGGTCAAACGCTTCCTTTCCCTGAGTCTTAAGACGGCCAGCGAAGACGAATCCTTGCGACCGCTATCTCTGTCCGCAAACTGAGAGACAGCAAGAACCAAGGAACTAGCACGTTGGTTGGTAATTGTTGTATAGTCAGCCTAGTTTAGGCCAACTTTAGCGTAAGGAAATTTCTTCTGATATGCGTTAATGCATTAATGGGTAAGTGGCGGCACATAGCAGTTAGTCTCATTCTGTCTCCATCTGCGAACTTTATCTGATCTCAACTTCATAACTATTATTTGGCGCAAACCAGTCCAGTAATACTATTATCTGTACCGTTCCAGTGGTCCCGGTCTAGATGATCGACTCGTCAGTTCAGATACGCACGGCCAGAGAGAGCGAGCTGGCTTACGTCCGAAGAGTCTTTCTGAAAGTGCTGAAGGAGCTTCAATATTACAATGCACTAGCAAAGAAAAGTGAATCCAAGAAGTACACCGTTTCAAGGCTTTCTCACAAGTTGCGTGAGGACAGATATTCCATTCTCTGTGCCTTGGACGAGTCCGGCGAGATTGTCGGATTTCTGTTTAGCCATTTCGATGATTATACAATTTGGCTTGACTGGTTCGGCGTTCTGAAAAATGCTAGGAAAAAAGGAACAGGCACACTCTTACTGGAAGCTCTCTTCAAGACTGCGCGTGTACGTGGCTGCCACAAAGTATGGTGTGACTGCAGAACCACAAACGGTCCATCAAAAGCGGCACTACGCGGCGCTGGATTTAGAAGGATTGCGCAGATAAACGATCACTGGTATCGCCAAGACTTTATCTTGTGGGAGAGATTTGTTTGAGTAACATCAAGGGTACTGCACCGTCGCCACAACCGGAGATTGAACAATTTCCCATTGATGTACTTGATGAAGGAGTTCAAGAAGATGGCGAACGATATCTCAAGATTCCCCCCACACCAGATATGTTGGTGGCAGCACAAAAGCACGCCCAGTCAGTCTTCGGTAATGAATCAATGACCCTTGATGAGGTTAGAGTCTGGACCGACAGGAATCCGTTCATTACCGCTATTCTCTGCTCTCAATGGGGTCAGTATCTTGGATATTTCGACGCACTTCCTCTGACCGAAGGAGGAGCTGCGCGAATGGAATCCGGGGCAATTGAAGAGAAGGAGATTACGGCCGATGAGGTTCTCGCCCCGCAAGAGATGCGGAACGCCAAGACCATCTACGTGGCGGGCCTCGCAGCCAAAGGAAATGAAACTGAGCTACGGAAAAGCAGAGTCGCGGCGATGGTGGCTGGACTTGCGAACTACATCGAATACTTCTACCGCACTGAGCAGAGGAAGATTATTGCTGTAGCAGCGACGACAGCGCGCATTGGACGAGAGATTCTCACAGAACATGGAGAGAGAAACTTTTAGAGATTTGTGGTAACTCGGTTGGATTCTTGACTATTGGAACGGCCAAGATGTCGGCTGGACAAATAGAAATACCGGTTCAAAAGGAGTAAATTCCTGAAATGCCAGTAGTTCACGCTGGTTTATTTCTTCTGAAATACCGTTTGGTTACATTGTATCCAAGTGGCTAACTGAGTTCAACGATGAAATTCGTGAAAGGCCCCCTACAGCAAACACCAGCAAATATCCTCATCGAGGAAGGCATTCACGCTGGAATGTGTTGTCCATACCGTGGCAGGAAATTTCCGAGAATCTTGAATATCTTAATGCACTCTCTTATCTGGGACTCTGGGAATCTTGGTTTAAGCTCCTTCGTTGTTCCTATCAGTTCTTCACCTTCGAGGTGCTCGTTCTCGTATAGAAAGACGAGTGAGGACATTATTTCTAACTGATCAGAGGTGAATGGCTCATGCTGCGTAAGAAGGCCATTCGTCTTGGAAACGAGTTTTGGATCTTCGGCCCTTGCTATCAATGCACTTGCCCTGCTGTTTTTCTCAATAGAGTACTCGTACAGTGTGTTTGTCTGAGTTAAAGGCCATCATGCAACAAAATCCGAAAGGTGATTATGCGCAAGCTTCGGCTTAGCTTTCCTAATGTCGTGTTTAGAAGAGAATCCCATCGAGTTTCAACCAAGAAATGTTCCACCCTGCCTGATTAATGCTGTTAGCGGCGAAAAGGACGCAAGGAAGGAAGAGTATGTACGGAGAAAGTCTACGTAGTTAGAAGGGATCAAGAACACATCCCTCTTTTTCATCGGGCCTATCTTTTTGTCCTAATTTATAGATCTCTTGGGCTAATTCGTTTCACTCCTTCATCGCCGAGTTTGTCGTATACTCGGTCAAAGCTCGCCAATACTTCTCCTTCGACCTTGGAAACTGCCGCGTGTAGGCTGTCAAAAAATGTCAGCTTGAATCGGGACTCGAACCGGCGGGCGGCGGAGTGATATTGTGGTCTGTCGTTCAGTACCTTCACGGAATACATGCTCAGCAACGCGTCGACGTTATCTGCATAGTCGTCATAGTCCAGGATTTTCAGCTTTCCCGCCCTCGCTAGGTGGTTTGTCTCGAGCAAAGAGAACGGCGAAAGTGACGACGCCTCGCTGTCGAGAACTTTCAGTGCCATGGAATTGGCCGGGTCTTTGGAGTTCAACGCAGCAAGAAGTACGTCTGTTTCAAATAGCAAAGAGAATGGTCACGCGAAGAATCAGGATATCTCTTTCAGTAGCTGTTTTTCGGCAGCCTTTCTGAGGTTAGGCAGGGCGGCCTCGACGCCGCCGTAGTTGAATTTTACTGATCTCGAAAGTCTATCGAGGATGCTCTCGATGGGTTCAACCTTCATAACTCCATCTTCGATCGTCGCGCTGACCTCTTCTATAATTCCAAGCTCCTGACGTATCTTTTTGGGAATCTGGATCCTTCCCTTCTGGTCTACCTTGAGAGCTAGTCGTCGCTTCATCCCACTTTGATATTGTGAAGTGGGCTTTAAACATATTGCAGCTGTAGTTGGGGATTTTTACAGTTTTTTATTCAAAAGGAAATACGTCAGGCAACAAGCTTGCTTGCTACTTTTTTTCTTAGCGTCAGCAAAAGGCTGATTGTTCTGCCGCGCTCCAAATCCTCGCGAGCCTCATCGATAGCCTGAATGTCATCTTTTTGGTGACTATGGAGTCGAAGGCACTTTCTAGTGCGGCAATTCCCCTTTTCGTATGATCTACCTCTTGCTTCAGGTCTTCGTAGCTTGCTGCCTTCGTCTCATATGTGGGACTCTATCGAAAATATGATTGGTTTTTCGGTGCCAGTAGTTTCAATACCGGACGACATTCGAGTGAAGGAATAAGCAAAATTCATTGCTAGAAGAAGGCGCAGTCAACACTTTCTTGGAAATGGATGTTTGGTGGTGTCATCCTTTCCTCTTGAAAGGGCTCGCTTTTTTTCTTCCTTCCTGGTTGCTTGAATTTCCGCCAAGATCTCATTCTCGGAGAGCCTCTTCGACTTTTTCTGATCCATCATCTCGAATATCTTGCTCCATTCTCCCCGTAGATCCGGGAATTCGAGCCTCTTCATTATCACGGTGTTCCCGCTTCCCAAGACCACGAACTTTGTTCTCGATTTGATTCCCATCTCCTTCCTGAGCGACTGCGGGATGACCACCTGCCCCTTTTCGCTGGCGGTTGTTATTTCGGGTTCTTCTGCCAATTCTTACCAGTAAGATTGTCTTACTTTCGTGATATAATAGTCGCATGCGAAGCAGATAAAGAAGGAAGAGGCTCGAAAGTGCTCGAGCCAGCTATAGGAGTTTTGTGATAGTCAAAGATACGTCAATAAAGCTAGGTTGGGTCCAGTCCGAAAAACTATGAAGTGTTGATTGTTCGTATCGGACATGTATGGCACCTTTGTTTCTACCTCTCATGCAGCTCGTCCCTACGCTTGTACTTGATTCCGCCTAGATCAACACCACGCTCCAGCAGGCTCGCCGCTGCTTTGTCTGACTCTGCCCGCTCCCTTTTCGCGAACTCCCGAGCCATCTTGGAGAGGAACAAGAGACGATCCGCGATTTCCTCCTTTTCGGCTGCCTTGAGAGTCTTTGTCTTTGCTAGGACCAGGTAGTTATCGAGATCTGCCCTGAAGATATCAATGACATCCGCACTCTGGATTCCTTTTTGAACCGCGAAGGTTGCCACGATTTCAGATGCGAGTGTCTTGCAGACCTCCAGCTTTTCTTGGAAAGAGTCCGTCGTGTCCCTTATGCTCTCCCTTGCCTGACTCAGCGAGCTTGCGAGAACTTCGAGCAATAATCCTCTATCGGCGTCCATCAGATAGTCGACGGCGACGATACCCCGCCTGAAGCCCTCGTTCTTACTGGGCAGCTTCTTGGTCTCGGTCAGACTCCTCAGTATCTCGGCTTCTCTCGGCCCGTATTCTAGGGGCAGTTTGTTCTGCATCATCTTCACGTACTTAGCATATTATCTAGCATATGTATAAACATATGAAAGTCTCCACATATAGAACGATGTTTGGTTATTGCTCAAAGCAAACGCAAGCTCTCAGGGCTCGCACGATTCCCTGAGAATAGTTCGAATTTTGTCGTATATGCTCCCGTCCAGTCCGCTTATGTTCCAATCTGGGATGGAATTGGAATTTAACGGCGTCACATTTGAAGAAGTGATGTTAAGCACGTTCAACCCGGGCTGATCGAGAAAGTCTTCCTCATCATTAGTCATCCTGACAAATTGGTGGTGGCTTCCGCCCCTGAAGAGAACCTGTGGCGGCCAGAAGACTTCGTCGGGGTTCATGACAATGTGCTTCCATGCCCTTCTCACAAGGACGTAACATAACTCGCCTCTGTAGTTATACGCGAAGACTATGGGCTCATAGTCCTCCCAGGGAAGGAGCCCGTCCCTCGGCCAGTGATACCAGAATATCTCGTAACACGAGCCCGACGGAAAGTCCTCTCTTTCGTAGATGATGTTGACGAGCGTGTTCTTTGCCTCTCGCGACATGGATGCTCTGTGTGCCGTCAATCTGGCGATGGAAGACAAGCTTGATTTGCCAGAGGGAAAAAAGCCCGAAGCCTAGTTATCGTTTTATCCGCCCTTCGATGATTGTAGCGTTGTGGCGAATGATCGCTTTCTCCCTTCCGGACATGGCGCCCGAGCGGATACCTGTCGGGATGTTGGTCTTTTTGATGCCCTAGTACAAGTGTTTCTGATATAACAATCATAACAAAAATAATATGGATTTTACAAACATGGTACTGTGAAAGCGATGCACGAAAGGGCACGGCATCTGCTTAGGTGAGATTGCGTACATTCGGAATAGCGAGTAATGAATGGGAATAAAAAAGAGCAGTGGGTTGAAAGGCGCATCCACCCAAGCAAGGCCCGATGTTGCGACGGGATTGTCAATAGACTCTGTGGAGTCCCGGTTGCTATTTCCACGAATTTTTCCTGCTCGACTGCTGCCTATGGTTTATGAGCGGGAACCGGTCAAAATTTAGGCATTGGAGTTACCAGATAGTCTTGAATACCTGTCTGAGAGAATTGTCGTTGGTGATTATGGCTACCGAATCCACGGGTTGAAAGGACAGCGCAATAGAGTGTATCATTCTATCGTGAAGTTCCGGCACAGGCGAGTCCAAGAAATGGCTCCAAGACACCGCGGTCATCCCAATGGGTTTTAGATACGAGGAGGACTCCATTTCGTCCAAGAGTTCGCGTATTACTGGGAGCACCTCGACTCTGTTCTTGTTCAGACGCCCCTTCATTGCAATGTAGACGAATTCTCCAACCACGACTTCCGGCACAAAGATCTCCGCCTTGCCCTGCTCTGCGTCCCGGAAGGCGAGGTCTGCCTTCGATGGTAGACTGTCCTCAAAATACCTAGCGATAGCGACTGCGTCGGCTATGTACCTTTTCAAGCTGTAAAGTACAACCTTTGATTATATTTTCCACTGACTTCTGAGCTCTTGTAGATCCTTCTCAAATTGCTTCGTGTCGATTTTGCCCCTGAGCCTACCCCTCAGGTTTGGAGAAGGGTGTTTTATGATGACACCGTCGTCCACCGGAACGAGAAGGACTTGCTCACCCTCGTGCATGTGGTATTTATCACGTATTTCTTTGGGGATGGTCAGCTGTCCCTTTGGTCCGATTGTGCTCTTGCTAACCAAGTTGAGATCTCTCCTTACTGCAAAGGATATTCTTACACACGGTATAAAACTCTTACCAGAAGTAAGAATAGTGGGCAGGAAAAACGTTATTCAATCCCTTCTTCCGCGGGATCAGACACGACTCTTTTTTGCAATGAAATGTCGTACACCTGTTGATCATCGTCCAATATAGATTCTTGGGAGGAAAACCGTGAAAGTCAGAGTCGTTCTCAAGCCACAAGAGCAAGAGGGCGGATACACAGTCATAGTCCCTTCCCTGCCCGGTTGCATCAGCGAGGGTGACACCAGAGAAGAGGCGCTCCTGAACATAAAGGAGGCCATCAAGCTCTATACCTCTAAAAGCGACCGTTGAGCGCTAGGATTAATGTCGCAATCCTGACGGAAATTGCTCTAATGTAGAATTCAGCATCTCATCATTTATGTAGCTTTTTCTTCGTAGCGACGGAAATCACGAGGGGAAGGTCTCTCTTGTTAAATGACTGGCTCGCCCCGAGGATCTCGAATCCCGTAATTTCTCCAGATTTTGAAATGTTGACGACGACGCTCGGAGCTACTTCAACACTTTTCCAGTACTTTTCCTTCCCTTTACTAACTTGCACCCCGAGGATGTCCATCTCAGAGTTGTACCAGAGCTCGCTCAAATGTAGTCATACCCCATTAGTTTCTCGGTGTATCGTGGGAGTGGTTGACCGGTTCTCAATCCCCGTCGCGGACCGCCGCTATTCCGATAATTGTTTATTGAAGTACGAATAACTCCTCTCCGCCGTAACGAAGTAGTGGAAGAGAATGACGGACGAGGATCCGGAGCGAATAAGCCTGAACAGAGAGATTCTCAGAGTCAAGCCGGTCGTCCGGGGAACCCGAATTCCCGTTTACTTGATCCTGGAGCTTCTCGTCTCAGGAATGAGCGAGGAAGACGTATTGCGCGAATACTCCACCCTCAAACGTGAAGACATTCGCGCCTGCCTCGCTTACGCTTCAAAGTTCCTACGCGAAGAAGAGATCATTCCCACAGGCACCTTACACCTTGGCGACAAGACTCCTGGCCGATGAAAACCTCCCAAAGAGCGTTGTAACTTGGCTGCGCAGCCAAGGCCACGACATCATAAGCGCGCAGGATGCCGGTCTATAGCTGGAGCAACTGATTTTCGGATAGCACAGTGGTCACTTGGCAACGGGAGGATGATCATCACGCTCGATCAAGACTTTGTTAGAATCTTTCATCAGTTGGGCAAATCGCCCGGAATCATACTCGTAAGGACACACCCTCCGACTCCAGAGCGAATCAATAACTTGCTTTCGGTTTCTCTGTCAAAGGTTCGGCTTGACGAGCATCTCAACGATCTGATTATTGTCTCGGATTTGGGCATCCGGATAGGAAGTCACTGAATTACTCCTAAGCATCACTGTTTAGTGTTGCGCGTCGTGTTTCCTGTCCGCTTGATACGAATCTGGACGATACCTAAGAGCTGGACCATCCCACTCGCGAGAACCTCGAGCAAGTTGTTTCTGGTGTTGAAGACTTAGACGGCGATCTGTCCTTCTTTATCGCACTCAACCTTCACATCGTCGTCGTTGAGCTTTTTGCTGTCGTATACCCGGTCGTTCCGCATGACCATGTAGCTTTTGATCTTGACACTCTCCTGCGTGAAGGCAGAGAAGAGTGATTCTCGCTTCGTTGATGCTCATCCGATGAAAAAGGGCATGACGAGAAGTGGGCATGAGGGAAATCTCCGTAATTGGAAAGCCGTCAGAGTCGACTTTCTCCTATTTCAGGTTTCGCAAATGTACATGATCACATTTGGTCAACGTTAAGTACTCGACACTTCCTTATTCATTGGGAGAGTCCCAAAAGAAATCAAGCCGCGTACCACCCATGAATACTCACTGAAGCCCTCGCTGTTTTTTTCCCATCCATACTTATGATGATACAAAAAGTGGTTGACCCGAATCTATGAACCACCACAGCAGACCTTGTTCTTATGAAGGATCTGAGGATATCTCGCTTCTGTGGATTATTGGCCCTCCGATACTACATTCTCGACAATTGTCGAGTTTCATAGGGGGGTACCCCCCAGGGGGGGTACGTAACGGAGCTAATTTGGTATTAAAAGCGGGAAACGGCGAGCTGAATTCCCAAAAGAATGGCCTTGCAACTCGATACTTTCCGATAAAGCAGGCCTTCATCTCTCTCCCTGATGTAAACTACCTCGCAGTAGCTAACTTACAATGGGTGTTGATTTCATAGAAACTTGACCGCGGGAATCTTTTCTTCAGAAAGCAGTAAGCAAGTACTCGACAAGGAGACTGGCCTCCTCAAGCCAAAGATCAGAATAAAATTCGGCACCGCCGGCATAAGAGGGATATACGCCCAAGAGGTCTCCGTCAAGGAAGCGCTCGCAGTGTGCTTCGCAGTTAATGAATTACTTGGCCAGGGTAAGTTCGGCGTAGGGTATGACAGCAGAAAGACTTCTTTCATACTCGCCAACGCCGCATGCTCAGCCATGAACTGGTACGGCAGCGACGTCGAGGATTATGGAATGATCCCAACGCCCGTACTCGCTTTCAACATCAAGAACAGCAAGCTCCACGCCGGATTCTCAGTGACAGCCTCCCACAACCCACCCGAGTATGCAGGGATCAAGGTCTTCGGCACCGACGGAATAGAGTTCTCCCTCGAAGCAGAGCAACGCATCGAGGCCTTGATACAGAAGAGCGAGGGGTACACAAAGAAGGAGAGCGACCTCACTACATTTGGATCAACATTTGAGAACGAGGAAGCAATCTACTCCTACCGCGACGCCGTACTCAAAAGAGTCCCCCAGACAAAACGAAAGTTCAAGATTCTTGTCGACTGCGCAAATGGTACTGCAGGCTCGGTCACTCCCACCATGCTCACCGACCTCGGACACCACGTAGTCACCGTAAATGCACACCCAAGCGGCTCATTCCCAGGGCGCTTACCAGAACCAATGCTGGAGACTCTAGTGGAAGTAGCCAACCTCTCCAAGGCAATCGGCGCCGATTTCACTATAGCCCACGACGGCGACGCAGACAGATTAGTAATGATTGACGAAAAGGGGCAGGTCATCCCGGATTACGCGCTCGCCTGCCTTCTACTCAAGATAGTAGTCGGCCGCACAAAGGGGGCAACAGTAATCATCTCCGTCAACTCTTCCTCCGCACTGGAAAAGGTCGCAACGAGCATGGGCTGCAGGATCCAGAGATCAAGGCTCGGCAAGACCTTTGAAGAATTATACAAGAGAAAAGGGGCCTACGCGAGCGAGCCGAGCAAGATAGTCGACCCCAAGTGGGGCTACTGGGAGGACGGGATCTACGCCGGAGTCATGCTCGCGCAGTACCTCTCCGAGAATAATATTACATTGGGACAGGCGCTCGAATCAATCCCAAGGTACTCCAACTACCAGAAGAACCTCCCACTCCAGAACACACTGGACTATAACACGCTTCGGAGCTCGCTCAAGCAAAGGTATGGCGACAACATCGAGCGAATCGAGGACCTCGACGGTATCAAGGTCTACCTGAAAAACGGCTCCTGGCTCATGCTCCGCAGCTCCGGCACGGAGAAGAAGGTAAGGATCTACGCCGAGTCCTCAAGGGAGGACGAAGCCCACGACCTCCTCACAGAGGGTATCGCGCTCGCAGTTCAAACTTCAGAGAACTCGCGCTGAAACAAAGTTTAGGTAATGACGATTACATCCGCACAGCGGCATAGACTTCTGGCGGATCAATGAAGAAAGATGTGCAATGAGCATCAGGAATAGTAGCACTAGCTCTGCTTCCCTACAGGCAGTCAGGAAGGCATTATCGGTCGTCCTCGCCCAGGGCTACCAGGTCAGTCCTGATGCTCTAAGATTACTACAGGGCCTTTTGGAGAAGCGGGCCGCAAAGGCTCGAAGTGGTGGCAATAGAGGCCCGGAGCCCGACATTCCCGTCGAAACGATCCTCATGCTCACAGTCGAGGACAAGGTAAGGGCCAGCAGATACATTGCGACATCAGACCTGAAAACAATCACCGGCGAGGACCTGAACCGCGCCTTTCCCGACCTCTTCATCGGCATTACAAACAACATGGAAAGGCCTACCCCTCAGCAGCCAAAAGTAGTGCAACAACAGCAACAGGCCTCTGCAACAGCCACCACTGACGCAAAAGGCCCTGCTACTCCTACACAATCACCTGTAGCCAATCCAACAGTAGAGGCCTTCCAAGAGCAAGAGATTGAGGTCATCAAGGATCCTTCAGAGAAGGTCCGACCAACAGGCACTGAAGGATTCGCACAACTGTTCAAGAGCCGATACGAGAAGCTCACAAAGATCTTCATGGAGAGGCCCGAGGGGCGCCAGATTGTAAAGATAAGCAAAATCTCCGAAAAGTCTTCCGGCGGCCGTGAAGGTGGAGGAGGAAGTAGCAGTCAAAACTTCAAGATCGCAGGCCTCGTCTTCCAAAAGCGGCCAACAAAAAATGGAATTGAGTTAACAATCGACGACGACACAGGCAAGGCCTCCGTACTAGCATTAAGTGAAGAAGCAAAGAAGAGCGCAGCACAACTATCCCTGGACCAATGCGTCATGCTCGACGTCGACACAAAGGGCGAAAGCGGCAGACTAATCCTAAGAAACGTAATACAACCAGACGTACCGAACAGGCTCTCCTCCACGTCAAAGAAAACAGTCTACGCACTATTCCTCTCCGACCTCCACATCGGAAGCAACAAGTTCCTCGAAGAGGCCTTTGATCGATTCCTCCTCTGGCTCCAGGGAAAGTGGCACTATGAGGACGACGAGGAACTGCTCTCTCGACTCAAGTATGTAATCATCGGCGGCGACGTCGTCGACGGCGTGGGTATCTTCCCAAATCAGGAGTACGAACTAACGGAGCGCAACATCTACAAGCAGTACGAGATGGTCTCAGTGAAACTCAAGCAGATGCCCCAGCACCTCCAGATGCTGATCATCCCGGGCAACCACGACTCCGCAAGGCAGGCCCTACCCCAGCCGATGATCCCGAAAAAGTACGCCGGGAGCCTCTACGACTTTCCCAACGTGACAATGCTCGGCGACCCGTGCATGATAAAGCTCCACGGCGTCTCGATTCTAGTATACCATGGACGTAGCCTCGACGACGTCCTCGCAACCACTCCGGGCCTAAGTTACGAGCGCCCCACGGAGGCAATGAAGGTCCTCCTGAGGGCAAGGCACCTAGCCCCCATGTTCGGCTCGAGGACTCCAATCGCCCCTGAGATTGAAGACCATCTAGTGATAGACTCAGTCCCGGACATCTTCCACGCCGGTCACGTGCACACTCTCGGCGCCGAGTCCTACAAATCAACGCTGATAATCAACTCAGGCACCTGGCAGGCGCAGACAGGATACCAGGCAAACCTTGGGATAATGCCGAGGCCCGGCGTCGTCCCAATAGTCAACCTTGCAACGCTCGACGTTACTTTCAGGGAGTTTCTTACGAGTACAGGTTAGTTAGGAAACAATGAGGTGCTTCAGGTAATCATCTGATGACAGAGCCTGCTCCACCACAGCATGGGAAATTTGAGGTGTAATCTTCTTCGTCCGTCCATACCGCCCATAGTTTACCACAGTCGCAGAGACCAATCCGAGCGTGTCGAGCTCAGTTAGCAAACCAGAAACCCTGCGCGTCGTTAGAGGATCCAGCCCGCTCTTCGTGCACAGTGCACAGTACCGCTCGTACACAGCTCCACTCGAGGCCTTTAATGATGAATCGTCTTCTGCCTTCATCGTCGCAAGCAGGACAAGTTTCGCATGTAAAGGAAGTGTCTTCAACGCTTCAGAAACTCGATCCTGGTCAATTTTTTGCAGGGCGATGCGCACGTGCTTTTCCTCTAACTGCTCAGCCCCTTCCCTTTCAGCAACTTCGGAAGCTATTCGCAAAAGATCCACGGCACGCCGAGCGTCCCCATGCTCAGAGCCAGAGAGTGCAGCGCAAAGATTGATTGCTTCTTCATTGTACGCGCCAGAGTTGAACGCAAGGCCCGCCCTTTCCACAAGGATTGTCTTGAGCTCAGTCGCAGAGTATGGCGGGAATACTAATTCTTCTTCAGAGAGCCTGCTCAGCACTCTAGCGCCGAGTTCTTCCTTAAACTGCAAATCATTCGAAATTCCAATCAAGGAAAGGAAGCCTGGTGCAATCTTGTCCGAAGAGCTAGTTAGGTCGTACAAAAGATCATCGCCAAAACTTCGAACAAGAAAATCAATTTCATCCATAACAAGGACAGTATGCAGGCCTTTCTCCTTCATGTACGCCTGGATCCTCGAAAGCACTTCGCTTACGGCAAGGCCTGTGAAGGGAACCTTCAATCCAATGCCGGACGCAAGTTCAGATAACACTCGATATTCAGTCCCGGCCATCTTTGTATTACAATATACAAAACTCGCAGGAATTTTACTCGACTCGCATTTTGCAGCCAGCCTAGAAGTCACATATCTAGTGACAGCAGTCTTCCCAGTCCCCGTCTTTCCATACACCAGTAAATTTGAAGGCCTTGATGAGCTCAGAATTGGAGAAAGAAGCTGCCCAATAGTAGTAAGTTGCTGCGTCCTGAAAGGGAGGTGCTCAGGCACATAATCAGATCTAAGTGCATCCCTATTGGAAATGATGTTCCTCTTTCTACGCAGAGCATTGGAGAAGATTCCCTCCAATGGATCATTCTGATGTTGCTGCAAAGTCAAAAGGAAATCAATTACCCCCTCCGACCACTTGTTCCACTGGAGGACTGGTCACTTTGCTCATTACCTGAAGATAGTAGTGAAGTTTAGAGATGAAGAGAGATCATGGTAGAATAAACAAAAACAGTAAAGTCAAATTAAATCAAGTAGTAGATCAATCATGTCAAAATCAAGGACATCACCCAAGCCCTCCTTTCCAATTATTTCCACTGGAATGTCCGGGGTGCCCGTCTCCTTGTTCACCACGGGTAAAACATGCTCAGGAAAAGGAGTCATTTTCAGACCCCTTTGCTTCCACTGGAGCCCATTTTACCCTGTTTAACATGTTGACAGGTTCAAACCCTGCCACCCCTCCGTTTCCACTGGAGAGAAATCAATGATCAACCATGCTCGAATTAACACTATGAACAAGGGCCTGTTAACCACTGGAAAATCAATACAATCTCAAGGCAAGGCGGCCAAACTTGACAAATGGTTTCACAATTTCACACCTTAACAGGTTATTATCGGCGGAGAGTTAACAGATTGGCAAAGCTGCTGAATGACCTTGACGCTCAACGAACAAGGACTTCCCACGTGGAGGCACACCTCTTCAAAGAAGCCTCCGAAAATCAAGATCGAGTTCAGCGACACTTCTGGAGCAAAATACTCCTTCCAAGTCGAGGGCATGTCGAAGGGAAACATGCTCAAACTCATGGAGTTTGTCGACTCTGTCTCAAGCGATTCCTCTCTGCAGGATCAACCAAAGGAACCTCAAGCCGACTATACCAACATCGACACAAACTTCTCACGCGTCTACGGCCTCCTCGAGACAAAGTTCAGGTTTGGCTCTTTCACCTCGAGCGATGTGCTCGAAGCATACGAGGATCACTACGACCTTCCCTCAAACTTGAGCACAGTCTCAACATACCTCTCACGCCTCGCCGAAAGAGGCCTTGTCACAAGGACGAGGAACGGCTCAGGCTGGATTTACAAATTAATAAGGACAAATCAAACTATGACACAAAGCGAACCGCAACAGAGCGAAGTTATTGTTCCAACAGAGCAGCAGACTACGCGCGATCTGTTAACTCCTTAAATTCCTCTTGCAACTCGCTGGCCCTTTTCAGTAATCTTGTAAGTAAAGGGCCTCGCCTCACTGCTCCTCTCCACGAGCCCATCCTTGAACAGCGAATTCATCATCCTCGCAGTGTGCTCCCTGGACCTTCCAATTCTAGTCTGAATCAGCTTCGCAGTAGCACCTCTATCACCGGCCTCCAATACAACTCGAAGCGCTTCTACTTCAGATCTAACATAACTTCCACTCACCGGAGCGCTAACAATTGGCGTGCTGGCTTTGTACGTAGGAGAAGTGACAACTGACGTGACTTCTCCACCACCATCACGTGATAGTACAGGTATTGTTGAGGTAGTTGAGGGTGCAACAACAGGAACGCCCTGCGGCTGTTGCTGCATCACGCGAAATGATTCTGTTGACTTTGGCAATTCAGCTTGCCTCTGCTGCCTCAATTCCAGAATCTCCAACTTCACTTTTTGCTCGACTAACCTCTCCTCAAGTTTCTTCTCACGCTGCGAGAACTCTTGTACGAGCGCGAACGCATCTATTCCCTTATCCAGAAACTTCAGCTCGCTCATCTGTTTACGAAGCAAAACATATGCAACAAGCGTGACGCCGAACGCGGCAAGCGCTACACCTAGTGATATCAAAGTGATGCTGTCGAGTGACATTTCATCACGCAGGCTCGCATCACATCACAAAATAAGGTTTTTTCTCCTACCGCTTTCTGCCGCTAAACTCCTGCGCGAACGCAGACATTCCATCAATCAACCTCGAAACGCTCTCCGAATCAAGTTGGAGTTCTCTAACTTGAGCAAAGAGCCTCTGCGTCCGAAGAAATTGATCAAACCTCTCCTGTTTTACAAGCCCAAGGTAGACAAGCAGCATGAGAGTGTACAAAGACGCTTCCACATTGCCCTGGCCCTGCCGCAACGTCCTCACGAAAGCTCCCTTACTTACTTTTCCTTTTTCTCGAGATTGTGCCTTTTGTGCCAAATTCCCCTCAATAGTTGAAGCTATAATTGTGTCTAGTTGAGTCTCAGTCAAAGATGAATTTCGAAGTAAAAACGAAACAATCGGATCACGCCGGAGGTTTTCGATCATAACAACAAGGTTTCTTAATCATATGATACAAAAATGTATCACAGTTCGCGATCGTCAGATCTTGAATATTCTAGAACGTCTAGAGTTCAAGCTTATAGTATTTTCAAGAAACCACGCTCGAATCAAGCAATATCTACACACAGCCACCAGCAAAGTAATTATGGAATAATGATCGCAGCGAATGGGAGATCTCCGCTTTTTTTCAAGTAATGCAAACAAAGAAAAACAGGAGAATAGGAAGCGAACAAGAAGAGAAAATGGGTAGACGCAGAAGAAGAGTAGTGCACGTCGTAAAGAAGACTCTGCCAAAAGTATTCACATGTCCAAACTGCGGTATGGTTGCCGTAAGATTGCAACCAAAGGAGCAAACTACGATTATTTCATGTGGAAGCTGCGGTACAAGTCAGGAAATATCCAGCGGAGGAAAGGAGCCTATAGACATCTACAACGAGTTCGTCGACCGCTTCAACTCCGGGCAGACGGGTGGATCTGGCGCTGCTGAGACAAATCGAGTCGAAGCTTAAAGCTCTCGTCGAAGAAAAAGGCACAATATGCGTGGGCCTTCTCGATTCCCAGAACATCCCTCCCCCTGAGGCTGCAAGGATAGCCTCAATAGTTGAAAAGTGCGGCGCAGAGGCAATACTCGTGGGAGGATCCACAGCAATAGACCAGCTCGAACTGGACGCAGTAGTGAGATCGGTCAAGTCCTCTGTGACGTCACCTGTGATATTGTTCCCGGGCAACGTCACGGGCGTGTCACCGAGCGCAGATGCCATCTTCTTCTCCTGCTTGATGAACTCTGACAATCCCTACTTTATCACCGAGGCCCAAGCTCTCGGAGCTTTGGCAATAAAGAAATACAACCTCGAAGCAATCCCGATGGCCTATGTCATCGTCGGCGACGGCGGCGCTGCCGGCTTCATCGGGCGAGCAAGAGGAATCCCTCCAAACAAACCTTCCTTGGCAGCAATGTACGCGCTCGCCGCGCAGTACTTTGGCATGCGATTCCTCTACCTCGAGGCTGGATCCGGCGCCGACGGTCGGGTTTCAGAGAAAATGATCGCGGCAGTAAGGAAAGTCTACGAAGGTACGCTGATCATAGGCGGAGGAATAAAGAACGCCCCAGATGCAAGGGCCGCTGCGGCCGCCGGCGCTGACATTATTGTAATTGGAACTATGCTTGAAACCCCTGACTTTGAGGACATGCTTAGTGATATTTGTAGCACAGTATCACACAAGTGACGCGTGATATCACCAATGGTGGCGGCAGTAACACCCAACAAAGAAAAAGAGAAGAAACAAGACGAAACTGCCGCCACAGGGATACTCCCCTACCATTACGTCGTTTATCAAAACTCGATCCAAAAGGCCTTAGCAGAACAGTACTCAATCGCCGAGTCTGCCAAAGCTCAAGGCCTTGATCCATCACCAATAGTGGAGTCGCCACTTGCCCTCGACCTCGCAGACAGGGTCGCAAAACTTCTGGAGATTCCAATCGCCGAAAGACTCAGAGAATTACTAAAGTCAAACCGCACCGAGCTCGTCGCACTGATCATGGCGACCGAAGTAGCCTCTGGCAAGTATGAGCTCCCGGAAGGCCAGAGCAGGGCGGAGGCCGCAGTAAGAATTGGCTTAGCAATCGTCACCGACGGAGTCACTGTCGCGCCAATCCAAGGAGTCTCCGCAGTACGGACAAAGAAGAACTCAGGCGGCGGAGAGTACCTCAGCGTAGAGTTTGCCGGCCCAATAAGATCTGCAGGAGGAACCGAGTCCGCTTTCACTCTAGTAATCGCAGATCAAGTAAGAAAGGCCTTAGGCCTAGAAAAGTACAACGCCTCCGCATTCGACGACGAGGTCGGGCGCTTTGTCGAAGAGCTAAGAATCTACGAGCGCGACGTCGGCAACTTCCAGTACAAGATCTCAGACCAGGACGTCCAGAAGGCAATCTCTAACCTTCCCGTCGAGATAGACGGCGTGTGGACAGACAACTACGAGGTTGTCGTGCACAGGGACATGAAGCGCATGTCCACGAACAGGGTGCGCGGGGGGGCCCTTAGGGTCCTCAACGATGGAATTGTTGGCAAATCAAAGAAACTCCCAAAGCTACTTGCAGATCTCGGAATAAACGACTGGGGCTGGCTCTCCGAGCTCTCCGGCGGAAAGCAGCAGGGCACCGACGAAACAAAGCAGAGCAGCTCGCACTTTGAAGAGGTAATCTCTGGAAGACCAGTCCTATCCACGCCAGGAAAACCAGGAGGTTTCAGGCTGCGCTACGGCAGGGCCATCAACACTGGGATCCACGCTGTCGGCATACATCCAAGCGTTGCCGCGCTCCTCAACTACCCAGTAGTCGTCGGCACGCAGATCAAAGTCGACATGCCAGGCAAAGGGGCGAGCATCGCTATGGTCGACACATTGGAGACTCCGATAGTGAAACTCAAGGACGGCAGCGTGATTCGCGTAAAGAGCGTCGAGCACGCCTCCTCGATTGCCCCGCAGCTTGAGAGCATACTCTACCTCGGCGACCTCCTAGTCTCGTTTGGCGATTTCCTAGAGAACAACTACAAACTCCATCCCTCGGCTTACGTCGAGGAGTGGTGGGCGCAAGAGTTCGCCGAGGAGTTAGATCATAGATACTCTAGTGTCGAATCTGCCTCCAAAGCACTCGGAGTCGAGGAGAAGAAAATCGAGGGCTTGAAGAACTCGCCGCTCAGAGTGTCCCCAACTTTTGAGGAAACAGAGAAGATTAGCAGGATCCTAGGCGTCCCCCTGCACCCAAGGCACCTCCTGTACTGGGATCAGCTGAGCCCTGACGAAATTTTGCAGCTCAGGGAGGTCACAAGCGTAGCTAGTGAGGAATCGCCTTCACGCTCTGTGCTCGTACATGTTCCAACGGGCCTCAAGCCTACCTTAGAAAAACTCGGCGTCGAGCACTCACCAATAGACGATTCGCAGGTAATCATCAGCGGAGACCAGGCCCTTACATTTGCCACGTCCCTAGGTTTGCTCGGCGAGAAAAAGCCACTCCCAGAAAAGTGGAGCTCCTCGATCGAGCTCGTGAGCCTACTTTCAGGCATGCAGATCAAAGCCAAATCCTCTGCATTCATCGGAGTCAGGGTCGGAAGACCGGAGAAGGCAATGCCGAGGAAGATGAGGCCTCCTGTCCAGGGCCTTTTCCCAGTGGGAAGATCAACGGGCATGTCGAGGGACATCCTCGCGGCCTCCGAGCGCACCGGTGCCTTCAATGTTGAAATTGTCAACCTAGAGTGCCCTAGCTGCCGATCCAGGGCAATAACTTCGAGGTGCCCCTTCTGCGATGTCGAAACCAAACTCTTCAAGGCCTGCGTCCAGTGTGGCAAGAGGTATCCTGACAGTGGAGACACAAAGTGCCCCGCGTGCAACGGCCAGTTGAGGTACTCCTCAATTTCCCCATATCCACTGAAGCAGGAGTTGAAGAAGGCTTCGATGAGAGTCGGATACTCTCCCCAAAAGCCGCTCAAAGGGGTGTTAGGCCTGACAAACGACCTCAAAATCCCCGAGCGACTGGAGAAGGTCCTCCTCAGGCAAAAGTACGACCTCTCCGTCTATAGGGACGGCACGATAAGGTACGACGCCACGAACGTCCCACTGACACACTTCAAACCAAAGCAGATCCAGACGAGCGTAGAGAAACTCAAGGAACTTGGATACACCAAGGACATCTTCGGTGCTCCTCTTGAGCGCGACGACCAAACCTTAGAGCTCCTAATGCAGGACGTAGTCATCCCCTTCGAAGCAGGCACATTCCTCGTATCAGTCGCAAAGTACGTCGACGAGCTCCTCGTACATCAGTACAACATGCAACCATATTACAGAGTCGAGAGCACGCAGGACCTCTTAGGGCACTTGATAGTCGGACTCGCCCCGCACACCTCCGTCGGGATAATAGGTCGTGTCATAGGCTACACTAACGCCCAGGCCTGCTTTGCCACCCCCTACTGGCACTCTGCGAAGAGAAGGGACTGCGACGGCGACGGCGACAGCATACTCCTGGTGATGGACGTGCTGCTCAACTTTTCAAGGAAGTTCCTCCCATCTATGATTGGCGGGCTGATGGACGCGCCCCTCCTGATCCAGCCGTTGATCCTTCCAAAGGAAGTCCAGAGGCAGGCCCACCACATGGACTCTTCCTGGTTCTACCCAACAAAGTTCTACACCTCTTGCGCGCAGGAAGGTCTGAGCCCCGCTGACGCGAGGAAGAAAGGAGGAATCGAGATAATCATGGACAGGCTGGGCAAGGACACCCAGCACTACAACTTTGGCTTCACCCACGACACGGACGCGATAACAATCAGGCAGAGCAGGAGCAGCTACTCCACGCTTGTCACACTCACGGAGAAACTCGACAGGCAAATCGAGATCGCGCAGAAGATCAACGCCGTGAACCCCGACGAAGTTGTAAAATCCGTCCTCAGGACTCATCTCTTGCCGGACATCATAGGGAACACAAAGGCATTCACCTCCCAGAGGTTCCGCTGCAAGAGCTGCTCCGCTAAATACAGGAGGATGCCGATCAGAGGAGTGTGCCTCTCCTGCGGAGGAGAACTCCAGCCCAGTGTCACCAGAGGATCGGTGCAAAAGTACCTCCAACTCGGCCTCCGCCTCTCCGAGAAGTACAATGTCGGAGAGTACCTGAGGAGCAGGTTCGTCATCGCCTCGGAGGAACTCGCCACGCTCTTTGTCCCGGAGGGCCACCAGTCGGATATGAGTGATTACTTTGGCGCGAAGGACGATGAAGTAGGAGAACAGGTTGATGAGTACGAGTCCGCGAGGATGGGGAGCTTCACAGCCTCGGACAATGCTACCGTGGCTCCAATTCAGCCGCTCATTGAAACAATGAACCTTGTTGGATCCAAGGCAGAATCAGCGACAGCGATTCAGGAAGAAAAGAGAATCATACAGGAAAGAGAATTGCAACATCACGATAATCAGGATAACATGCTTTTAATTGGAACGAAAGAGAATGATGCAAAACAGGAAGAAGGAAGAGAAAGAAAGAATGGAAAGAGGGCGAAATCTACCGCAGCGGAGCAGTACCAGACCACGCTCTTTTGAGTAAGAATAGTGCCCTAAACTTAGTCAATACGTTAGTACGAAGCGTTAGAGAGCCTCCGTTATTCACACGAACCGAAGAGAAAGAACTTCAGTAATAGAGATAATGCTAGGAAAAAAGATGTTCAATATGACGGTGAAAATACTTCCAACAAGAACCGAGCTCAGTTCAGCGACCCCCGGACTTGTCTTCATTGTCCTGCCCATAATGATAATCTCGGAGTTGATATTCTGGGCAGAGTCAAACTATGTCGCGGAGGCATACCACATCCCCGCACCTGTCATCGCATTGATGATCGCTGCCGTAATTGCAATCGTCGCAACGAACCTGGTCAAGGTTCCTCCCAAGTTCGCAGGCGGGCTCCAGTTCTCAACGAGGTGGTTGTTGAAGGTTGGGATTGTGCTCTACGGCATCAATTTTTCGTATGCATTGTGGTTCACACCGGGAGCGCAGTGGATCCTGGTGATAGGATTGGTCGCAGTATCCGTCCCAGGACTGGTAGTCTATTTTCTACGCAAACCTCTAAATCTTGACTCACACTCAAGCGCGCTCGTGGCAGTCGGAACCGGCGTGTGCGGGATCTCTGCCATAGTTGCGACCCAGCAGGCTCTCAACTCCGACGAAGAAAAAGCAGGCATGGCGCTCGCAACTATTCTGCTGTTTGGAACTCTCGTGCTCTTTGCATACCCATTCTTGGGAGCTCTTGCAGGGCTCGATACTTCACTCTACGGCCTGTGGACCGGCGCGACGACTCTCGACCTTCCGCAACTAGTCGCGGCCGCCCTCCAGGGAGGAGGACAGAGTTCGCTTCTCCCGGCGCTGTGGGTGAAGAGCATAAGGATCGGGCTCCTTGTTCCAGTTATCCTAATCTTGGTGTCGCAGTTTTCCAAGAATGGAGCAACAAACGGAGAAGTATCAGACAGCACTAGGGTTGACAGATATCGTAAAGCAATCAAATCCTTTCCCCTTTTCATTCTTGCCTTCCTCGGAGCAATCCTTCTCAATACTCTGATTACAATACCTTCATCCGTCGCCGCTCCTCTCTCGACGGGCAAGGGCGAGTTTCTCGGCCTCAACGCAGCAAACCTCCTCCTGATGGCTGCAATAATTGCGATATGCTTCCGAGTGAGGTACGACGTTGTTGGAAAGACTGGTTGGAAGGTTGTCGTGCTAGGAGGCCTGTCCTGGGGGTTGCAGTCGCTGATTGTTTTTACGATACTGCACTACGTTGCGCTTCCAGTGGTCTAATTTGCTCCAACACAAACTACGTGGCGCTCTCTACATGCCGAAGCGCCTAACACTTTACCAAGCTTTTTCTACAAAGATTGAAATGTGTGATTGAGTAAAGTCAAATCTTCAACAATCTCTCCGCGTTCCTCGAGTAAATCGCTTCTCTATCTTCCTCTGACAGGCCCAACTTTTCAATTGCGTGCACCGTTTCCTCCCACAGAGAATAGGGATAGTCGCTCCCGAGCAGTAATTTGTCCCGCCCGAGCATCTCCAGTGCAAGGTTGTAGGCCGGCCCTTGGTGAGAAACCGTGTCAACGTAAACCCTTTCGGAAAAGTAGGAAGCAAAACTCTTCTTGTCGCCTAGAGGGCTCTTGTACCCCTCGAGGAAATCTCCAGCCCTTCTCGTCTCGATGTCTATCCTTGAAAGGATGTACGGAACGACGCTCCCAAGGTGCGGAAGCACAATCTTCAACTTTGAGTATTTCTCCAATGTGCCGTCAAAGATGAGTCTAGAAATTGCGAGCGTAGAATCGAACAAAAACCCTTCAGAAATCACAAGGGGCGGATGCCTGTACTCGCCTAGTAGCGACGCAATCCCAACGGGAGCTGCCGGGTGGAGCAAGACCGGAACGTCGTATCTCTGAGCCCTTTCGAAAATGGGATAAAACTCCTCGGAGGCGATGAGCTTGCCCTTGACATTGCTGAAGACAATCACGCCCTTCATACCGAGCTCCTGTATGCACCTATCAAATTCAGTAAGCGAGGCCTCGACATCACAAAGAGGCAGGGTTGCAAGGGCCAAGTATTCGTTAGGATATTTACTCACTATACTTGCAAGTTCGTCATTGACACTCTTGGCTAGCCTCAATGCCTCCTTTGGAGGAAGGAAATCGACGCCCGGTGGTCCGAGGCTGAGTACGGCCAGGTCAACACCCATCTTCGCAATCTCTTCTCTACGCAGCTCCATATCGTAGTAACTTGGGACCTCGGCGAACCTGTATCCGAGAAAATCCAGCATATGTTTTGACTCCAGGACGCGAAAGTACCTCTTTGGAAAGTAGTGATTGTGAAAGTCGATTATTTTCCTCATCGGCAAGCGCTTGGCGCATTGTAAAAACCACGCTCATATTTGAGCTAAGCCTGTTCTGACAGTCAGAGCGTCAGTAAGAAGTCTAAAGTATCACCTCTCTATCACGGTCTGCGTCCGTAGGAAAAGAGGCCGCAGCAAAATTCCGTTGAAAATTGTTCCTTGTTATTATGCCGGCGACAAGATGCCGTGGGCGAACTCCATCATATCTGGGAACCTGGTTTTTCTCTCGGGCGCCGAGGGAAGGGATCCAAACAAGAAGCAGGAATATCCTGAATTGGTCGAACCAGCGGAGAGCCCGGTCCCTGCAAGCGTGGAAGAGCAGACCCTGATTATCTGGAACAAGATCAAGGAAAGGCTCGAGGACGTGGGTTCTTCACTAGAAAACATTATCGTGATCAACTACTACCTACAGAAGAGGGAGTACTGGCAGCCGGCGCTCAGGGTGATGATGGAGTATTGGAGGAAGAACTGCCCTGACATTCTTGAGCGGCCACGTGTGGGAACGCTCCTGACCAACGTCGGGCTCGATCGAGAAGACATGAAGATAGAGATCGAAGTGATTGCTGAGCTTGCGAGGAAGAGGCAACGGCAAAGAGCAGGTTCGTCGAGAAGGCGCGCCAGGCGCGGCAGGTAAAGAGAGTGTAAGCACACTACCTATCACTCTTACAAACTTGGAGAGAGATAACTGAGGACACATGAAGTACAGCGGCCTCGAGCTGAAGCGCAAGGAAGATCCTAGATTAATTTCCGGTCACGGGACGTTTGTCGACGATGTCAAGCTCCCGCACATGCTGTACGCATCTTTTGCTAGGAGCCACCTTGCACACGCGAGGATAAAGCGCGTTGACGTGAGCAAAGCAAAGAGTGCGCAGAGGGGCGTCGAACTTGTCCTGACTGGCGCAGACAAAAAGTGGGTCGCACTGCGGCCGCACATTGCAAACATGAAACCCTACGTGAGGTATGCTCTCGCGAGCAATAAAGTGAGGTACGAGGGCGAGCCCGTCGCAGTGGTACTGGCTCAGGATCGGTACGCGGCCGAGGATGCGGCGGATTCGGTAGAGGTAGAATACGAGACTCTTCCGGTTGTATCTGACACCGCGGAGGCGTTGAAGCAGGGCGCCACGCTCGTCCACGAAGATTGGGGCGACAATGTATTCCTACACTACGACCACCACTTTGGAGACGCGGATAAGGCAATCTCCGAGGCGGACGGTGTTGTCACACAAAAGTTCAAGAGCGCGAGGTACACCGGCAGCCCGATTGAACCGAGGTCGATGGTTGCAAGTTACGATCAGTACTCTTCGACGCTGACAGTGTGGGTCGCCACACAAATGGCTCATGGGTACAGGTCGATAATGGCCGAGTTACTTGGGATCCCCGAGAACAAAGTGAGAGTGATTGCGCCGGATGTCGGGGGAGCATTCGGAGTCAAGACAAGTGGAACCCCTGAGGACGTGATGGTTTGCGCACTTTCAATCATGGCCGGGAGGCCCGTCAAATGGATCGAGACCAGGACAGAGAACCTCGTCTCTTCGGTGCACTGCCACGAGATTGTCCACGAAGCAACAGCAGCTTTCAATAAAGACGGAAGAATCACTGCGCTCAAGACCAAAATCACGGCCGACATCGGCGCCTACGTGACAATCGGGGGATTCGAGCCTGTGACGCATTCATGGTACTATCTTCCTGGTCAGTACAAACTGCCAGCGTACTCTGTTGACGTAACGTGCGTTGCCACGAACAAGGCGTCGTTCGGAGCCGTCCGGGGATTTGGTCGTGTAGTAGGAGCCTTTGTGATGGAGCGATTGATGGACATCGGCGCGAAAAGGCTGGGGCTAGATCCGGTCGAAATCAGGTACCGCAACCTGATCAGGGCAGAGGACTTTCCATACACGAGTGCGACCGGGATGTATCTCGACAAGAACTCGTTCTCGGAGTGCATGGATAAGGCCCTTGTTGCATTTGAGTATTCCAAGTGGCGCGCCGAGCAAGGGCGCCTGAGAGAGAAGGAAGGGCGCTACATAGGCATCGGATTTTCTTCTGCGCTAGGTCCATCGGGGTTGAGCGCGAGCAAGTCTCAGGGACTTCCTGGCTACGAGCAGGTGAGAATCACGATGGATCCTCAAGGAAAAGCTACGCTGTACACCGGCGTGTGCCCACACGGACAGGGGCACGAGACTGTTCTTTCCCAAGTCGCAGCTGACGAGTTAGGCGTCACACCGGACGACGTCACCGTAGTTTATGGAGATACGAGTTCCACTCCATATGGGATTGGCACATGGTCTGACCGCTCCGCCCTAGCTGCCGGCTCGGCCGCAATTCTTGCGAGCAGGAAACTTAAGGAGAAGATAATCGGAATCGCATCATACATGCTAGGCCTGCCGAGAGGGGAGCTTGTACTCAACAACGGAAGTGTTACCTCGAGTGCAGATTCGTCCAAAACAAAGAGCTTGGGAGATATAGCGCGCGTGGCTTACTATCGCACGGATCAGTTGCCGCCTGAAATGGAGCCGGGCCTCGAAGCGTTTGGGGTCTTTGACCCGCCCAACGTTACTCCGCAGGACAGCATCGGGAGGAGGAACGAGAGCCCGACGTACAGCAACTCGATGCACATAGTTGCGGTCGAGGTTGACCCCTCCAGCGGGCAAGTTAAGCTGCTCAAATACGTGATTGTGCACGACTCTGGGTTTGTGATCAACCCTGCGATTGTCGATGGTATAATTCACGGATGCATAGCGCAGGGAGTTGGGACGGCGCTGTTCGAAGAGCTGCTCTACACTGATGATGGACAGCTTGCCTCCTCGACATTCATGGATTACTTGATCCCTTCGGCAGAGTCTATTCCACCTATAGAAATTCTTCATGTTGAGACCCCTTCTCCGTCCACACTACAAGGCATCAGAGGGGCGGGGCAGAGCGGGAGCATGGCTACGCCGGCGGCAATCGCCAATGCGGTTGAAGATGCCCTATCTCCGTTCGGGGTGAGAGTTGCTGAACTGCCAATGACTCAGGAAAGAATCTGGAGACTATTGGCTCAGGGCAGAGCGAGCTGATATCTTTGTGCTAAATTAGCAGTATATTTGCGGCCGAATCACAAATAGTACTTTCCAAAATCGCATAAATAGATGTCCTGCGTTGGCTCGTTCCAAATGCACAAGCGGATATCGGCTCTTGCGGTTCTCCTGTTACTTGTGATAGTCTCGACCGCTCCAGCGGGAAGAGTAGTAAACGCTGCTAACAGCGGGAGCAGCAATAGTGTTCTGAGGATGACCCTCGTCATTCCACCAAACAGTTTGAACTTTGTCACTCTCTCGACGGGCGGTTCCGGTTACCAGATAATCGGAGAAGAGTATCAACAGATGAATGGTATACACAACCCGGACGGAACGCTCGCACCCCATCATTCAATAATTGACTGGACAAAGCACAATGCAAACTTTACGGGTTGGGAACTCAACGTGGCGCTAGGCACAAAGTGGTCTGATGGATCAAATGTTACCTCCCAGGATATCCTGACTACATATGGACCCTCTTTCTACCTGAATTCTACCTTTGACTTCCTTGGGCTGGGACCTGAGGTCGCAAACGAGTACGCTCTGAACAGCACGACGGCTGTCTACAACCTCACCGCGCCTGATCCTTTGTTTGATCAAAAACTTGGTGGTTCGTATTACGGAGGAGTTTACCCGGCCTCGGTGATTCAAAGCCAGGGGAATTCGTACAACTTTTTCACCAACGCGAAAGTTAACGGCCTGTTTTACGCAGCTAACTACAGCGCCGGTCAGACTACTATGACGCTTTACAGGAATCCATACTTCAGTCCCGCCCCGAACATCTCTGAAATCGACATCAACTTCGTTGAGACGCTATCGCTGACTGCCACTTACATACAATCAGGTTCCACGGATCTTGCGCCTGTCGAGTGGTCCAACGTTCCCTCTGTCCTGAAGAACCCCAACGTCGGTATCATAGACGAAAAGGGCTTCGACATGACCACGTTGGAATACAACGATTCGATGTATCCGTACAACGTGACGGCGTTCAGGCAGGCGTTGGTTTACGGAATCAATCAATCGGGACTAATCAATCAGGCCTTCGGAGGCTATGGAATACCGGGATACAATGGAGAAGGCGCAATCTCTCCGACCGTGACCACCTGGTACAATCCAAATCAGACAAAGTACAATTTCGACCAGGCGAAGGCCGCCACCCTCCTGACCCAGGCCGGTTTCACCAAGGGGTCAGATGGATTGCTACGTTATCCAAACGGGACAACCATCTCACTGAACCTGTGGGCGGACACGGATAATACAGCAGATTCTACCGCGGCGTCTTACGTCTCTACGGCGTTGCGTAGCCTAGGAATACAGGCAACAGTCCACACGACGACGGAAGCAAACATTATTGGAGATTACAACAACAACCTTCAGGGCGTAAGGAGCTCAGTGTTGCTGTACACTGCTTCAACGGCAATGCTCCCCGGAGTCCCGTTCTACGCTATCCTCCCCGGCTGGACCTATTACTGGGGCCCGACGGTAGCAAGTCATTACTGGGAGTGGCCTCCTTCGGTAGATCAGCAATACTGGGCGAACGAATCGGCGTTCTGGAACGCCACGAGCGATACAGCGAGAAACGGATACCTCGCAAACGTGGAATCAATCAACGCGCAGGCGCTGCCGACCGTGGTGCTTGCGTATCCGGACAACGTGTGGGCATATAATTCCCAGCGTTGGGCCGGATGGCCGACTCATGGCGATATTGATGTTGGTGGTGGATACTTCAACAACACTGCTCTAATCGACCTCCACCCGGCGACCGGCATAACGACGACGACGAGCATCGCGACATCACCTAGCATCCCAACTGGCACTACGTCGACTTCGGCAGGAAGCGCCACCCAGACTGCGAGCTCATCGAATACTGCGCCCAGCGTTTCGCAATCAACTACCAATACCCAGACTGGTCAGGTGATCACGTCTTCTAGTTCCGCGCAATCACAATCAATGTCGTACGCTCTCTATGCGGTCGCCGCTATCGTAGTAATTGCCATAATTGTGGGTGCAGTCTACGCGTTGCGAAGGAGAAGATGACGATGACAACCGACTTGGCGGCATAAAGGTTCAAAAATACTGGCGGCTTCCCTATCAGCCCGCAAGCTCCGACCGTTTCAGGAAGAGGAAAAGAACGCCTACGTGAGAGCATCCAAAGAAAGAGAGGACCGTAAGGCTACGATGGCAAGACGAGCTACGAGACACTCTCGCCTGACTCCCTTTCATTTTCTTCTTCCTCCGATATTCTTCGCCTCTCGCTGCTGGAGCAGTCAGCCTGAACCATGAAATTAATGCGCAGGAGAATAATAATCACTCTCCTAGCTTTCTTTGCGGCAGTCAACTTGGACTTTATACTTCCGCGGCTCGTGCCGGGGTCTGCGGCAGAGGTATTCGCATCAAGGTCGATTCTTCCGGCCCATGAAGTCCAGCTCATCTCGGCCCGTCTGGGTCTGAATCAACCACTCCTCGTCCAATACGAGCTTTACCTGAAAGGGCTGTTCACAGGCTGGCCACCGTACTTTGGAGTTTCTTATCAATACTATCCAGTGCCAGCGAGCTCGATAATCGTCGAGAGGATACCCTGGACGATGATGCTCATCTTGGTGAGCCTAGTGCTCTCGATTGCGATCAGCTTCATCCTTGTCGGTTTTACATCAATGAGGAGAGGGGGCAGGGGCGAACTCGCATCGATGTTTTCCTCAATTCTCTTCTGGTCCATTCCTGCTTTCTGGGTTGGGATGGTTCTGGTGTGGGTCTTCGCAGTTTCTTTGGGATGGTTTCCGCTTTTTGGGAACGTTGATTTCAAGGCTGGCAGCGGGCTGAATTACGCGTACTCCGTCCTAATCCACGCTGTCTTACCGGTCGCGACCTTGACGGCGGCGATCTTCGGGCAGAACTACATCTTGTTGAGGAGTGCGACGCAAGAAGTGCTGAAAAGCGATTATGTGCTCGCCGCGAAGTGCCGGGGTCTGAAGAGCAAAGCCATTGCGTTCGGCTACATCCTCAGAAACTCTCTCCTTCCAATAGTTTCCCTCCTCGGCTACTCTCTGGCAGGACTGATTAGCACCGTGATCGTCGTGGAGGCGGTCTTTGGGTATCAGGGCGTCGGAGACTTATTCCTCGACGGGTTGTACAACAGGGATTACCCGGTGCTCGAGGGATCATTTTTCTTCATCACGCTGCTCGTCTTGATTGGAGGGTTAATCGGCGATTACCTCCTGACCAGGCTTGACCCGAGGGTGAGGTAGTCGCTCATGAAGCAATCAGAGGATCAGCAAAAAGTGGTTGTAAAGAGTCGCGATAGTCTTCTTTCGAAGATGACGGGAAGAAGAATAATAGGGCGTTCGCTGCTTAGATCAAAGCTCGCGAAGATTGGAGCAGGAATAATCATTGCTTTCATCCTCCTCATGATATTCGGGCCGCTCGTGTACCCCTATTCACCTGCGGATACAGGGCCAATCAACAGCGCGCCGAGCCTGGTTCATCCCTTCGGCACGGATTACCAGGGTCATGATATCTTGAGCCAGTTAATCTGGGGGACATTTCCCTCCATGGCTGTTGGAGTACTCGCCGCACTCGGCGCAGTCATCCTAGGTCTTGCAGTAGGAGTCGTCGCTGGCTACTATGATAGAGTAGAGGGTGTGCTAACTGGAATTGCGGACATCATCATGACTTTTCCTGCACTTGCGCTCCTCCTGCTCATCGGGTCGCTCTTCTCTGTAACGGATGCGCTGATAATCACAGTACTCATACTTGTCCTCTGGCCGACGGTAGCGAGATCCATCCGCTCGCAGATACTCGTGGTGAAGAGGATGCCCTACGTCGAAGCGGCGAAGATGGGCGGGATGAGCGATGGATCTATAATAGCGCGAATACTTGTCCCGAGCATAGCCACGATAGCTTTCGGCTTCTTCGTGCTCAACGTCGCTGCCTCAATTATCCTTGTCACAGCCCTCCAGTTCATAGGAATGGGCGACCCTAACTCGATAAGCTGGGGAAGCATGCTCTACTGGGCGCAGCAATTTGCGTTCTATGCGGGCGACTGGTGGTGGATACTTGCTCCCGGTCTATCTGTAAGCTTGGTTACGCTGGCGTTTGCTTTCATCGGCTTTTCCCTGGAAGAGGTCGCGAATCCGCGCCTCAGAACATAAACGGAGTGTACTGCAGAAGAGATTCACTTTGAGCGCCCTACAACAATTACAGCAGGGAGGTACGACATCTGCGCCACTGCTCAGGATATCTAACATTCAGGTAGACTATAATGCCGGGATGGCGGGCAGCAAGGCGTCCCCATCTTCTACCTTATTTCGTAGGGCCTTGGATCAGGTGACTTTGGAGATTCCCTCCAGCGGATACACGCTGGGGCTCGTGGGCGAGTCGGGTAGTGGAAAGACTACGCTCGGAATGAGCATAATGAACTTGATCGAGCCGCCGGGAAGGATAACCAACGGAACCGTAGAGTACCAGGGCAAGAACGTCCTCACGATGAGAGAAAGCGAACTGAATTCGTACCGCTGGAAGGAGGTTTCGATGGTATTCCAATCTGCGATGAACTCCCTGAATCCCGTAAAGAAAGCCTCGGATCATATCGTGGAAGTACTGAGGGCTCACGAAAGAATTCCAAAAAAGGAGGCGAAGGAGAGAGCGACCAAGCTTTTGGTGGACGTCGGGATTCCAGCGGACAGGACCGAGGCGTACCCACACGAATTCAGCGGAGGCATGAGGCAAAGAGTCGTCATCGCGATGGCGCTTGCCCTATCTCCCAAACTCTTGATTGCGGACGAGCCAACATCCGCCCTAGACGTCGTAGTCCAGAGGGCAATATTGAAACTGCTCAAGAAGAAAGTTTCGGGGAGCGGGCTCTCGTTTCTATTCATAACGCACGAACTTGCAATACTCAGAGGTCTCGTCGACAACGTGGCTGTCTTGTATGCAGGCCGATTAGTAGAACTCGGGCCTGCCGAGAAGGTGCTTTACGATCCGCTACACCCCTACACCAGAATGCTCGTAAGCTCGGTGCTCTCGATGAAGTCAGAGAGGTCAAAGCTCAAAGAAAAATCGGCATTCTCGGAACAGAGGAAGGAGATCTCCGACAAACTTAGATCCAGCGATTACGTCCTAAAGGAAGTTGAGAAGGGGAGGTGGGTGGCATTCTAATACAGGATTCTCTTTCGGTTTCTTCTTTGCGTAAAGATCAAGCTGTGGAGCCGTACTCGCCTCTACTTCAGATTAGAAATTTAATCGTGGAGTTTTCGAAGGGCAGAGGAAGGAAGAATGTGATCAGAGCGCTTTCGGGCGTGTCACTCGACCTCTACGAATCGGAGGTCTTTTCGGTTGTGGGAGAAAGTGGCTCGGGGAAGACAACGCTCGCAAGGTGCATCGCGAGGCTCGAGACACCGACAAGCGGGCAGATTAGGTATAATGGAACGGACATTGCAAAATTCGGCGGGAAGAAACTCAGGCAGTATCGGAAGGACGTCCAGATAGTATTCCAGGATCCCTTCGAATCCTTCAATCCGAGGCAGAGTGTACTCTCCAGCATGTCTGTTCCTCTGAGGTTCCTAGATAAGTCGATCAATTCTGGATCAATCCTTGAGAAGGCGAGCAGGTTGTTGACCGAAGTGGGACTCGACCCTTTGGAGGTGCTGTACAAACTCCCGCACCAGCTGAGCGGCGGAGAAAAACAGAGGATCAACATAGCTAGGGCACTTGCTCCCTCTCCCAAGATACTGATCGCAGACGAACCGATAACAATGATAGATGCCTCTCAGAAGCTCGAGATCCTGTCTCTGCTGGCCGGGTTGAAGGAAAGCAGGAAACTGACTATACTCTTGGTTACCCACGACCTCGCGGCCGCCAAAATAATGGCTGATAGGGTTGGCGTAATGTACCTGGGCAAGTTTGTGGAGATGGGGCCCTGTGACTCTGTACTTGCTTTGCCCCACCATCCATATACGGAGCTGATACTCGATTCAACTCCAGATATGCTCGCGCCGCCTAAATTGGCCGATTCTGACGACGACATTTCCCTTTCTCATCTGGAGGTAGGAGATGCGACTACTGGCGGTAGTTGCTGCTCTTTCAGGTCGCGTTGCAAGTACGCGACACGAAGATGCGCAGAGGTCGAACCGGTACTGGAAGAAAAAACTCAACTTCACTTTGCTGCATGCCATAACTACTTGAGCAAACAATACGGAGAGAATTAGGGCGAAAGCGCAATCTCTCTTTTGTCCGCGTGTGCGATGGCTTCGAGTGTTGAGAATATATAAAAAGTCCTCCGTTGTGCCAACAAAGCAAAGTTTTTGTGGATATTTGCCCTAATTTGGAGCTCCTTTCGTTTTCGATTCACCGGTTTCCCTCTTTAAATACAATAATAGCACCGTTACGTACCCCCCCTAGGGGGGTACCCCATTGAAAACTCGACAAGTGTCGAGAACAGGTGATCAATTCAGCTTACCCAGCTCGGACCGCAATGTTCTCGCCTTAAATATTGCATTATTGGCTGCTTCAGCATAACAGAGCTAGAAATGGACTTTTTGCGTGCATGAATGTTCAATTCGGATTTGTTGACAAGAATCCACTTGTTATTACCAAAGCCTCGTTAATTGCCTTGATAGAACAGATCCTTGACAGTTGCCAAGATCATTGCTTTTGGGATATAACAAGCGTACGAGAGGGAAAGGTCCCGAAAGGTTTCTTTACTAAAACTCACTTTCCTGAGCTTACGTGCTCTTTAATCGCATCACACGCTATTGCGACTGCGGTCAAGAGGGCGTCTCCTGCCGTAGCTGGATCTGCGTATTCTTTGAACTTCAGCATGTGTGGCTGGATTCCAGTGGGAGAAATTTTCATGCACAGATGCGTGCTCGGGAGGATCTGCGATATGTTTCCATAATCTGTGGATGCGATCGGGGGCCGGTTCCAAGTAATGTCAGGGTCGTCTAGATCTACATAGTTCTTCGCGTGTTTATAGTAAATCGAATCTAGTTCGGGGTATCTGGCAGCGGGCTGGCATATTGGGTTGACTCTCGCCCTCTCTACCATGCACCCTGTGATACTTGCGGCCATCTCAGCTCTAAGAGTAACTTGAGTGATGAGCTCGTTGATGTACGGCGCGCTGATGCACCTGACATCGACCAAGACCTCGGATCTTCCGGGGATAATGTTCGGCGCTTTTCCGCCGTCGGTTATCACGGGGGCTATGATTACGTCCTCATCCCTTCGGACGAGGGAGCGCAGCATCTTCAGAGAGACGTAGAATTCTACTGCGGCGTCGACGGCGTTCACACCAGTTTCCGGAGAAATCGCGGGATGCGCCTCCTTGCCAGAGAATACAAACGAGTGTCTAACTATTGCGTACCTCTTGCCCCCAACAGACCATTCGTGGTCGGGATGGACTGCAAAGACGGTCTCCACCCCCCTTCTCTTCATTTCGGGACCGATGACTTCCTTGCTTGATGCATACGGGCCGTGCCCTTCTTCTGCCGGCGTGCCAACCAGAGTGAGCTTCCCCTTGAACTCGTTGTCCGCGTGCAATGCGAGGGCGACTCCCACTCCCCAAGCTCCTATCAGATTGTGGCCGCACGCGTGGCCGATAGGTAGTGCATCATACTCCGACATCACAAGCACGTGTTTCCCGGAGCCGAATGGCTGAGTCACAAATGCAGTATCCATGCCAAGGAATGGGATCTCGACCGAGAAGCCATGCCTCTTCAGAACTTGGACTATGTGCTCGACTGATTGGAATTCTTCGCTTCCGAGCTCTGGGTGCTGGTAGACAAAGTTCGCCACATCGAGGATTGAATCACTGACGCTTTCCACTGATTTCGGCAGAGGTTTGGGCATATATGCAAGGTAAACACCTTAGCCTAGAAGTTATTCTATCTTTCTGCGCATTCGTAGCGCTTCGGGAGCGAAATTCCGGGACTCACAATCTCTCAGGCGTTTCTCGGATTGTGGCAGGCTGCATAATGGGACGAAGATTTTTCCTCGAGTTGTGGAGTGACCTCTTTGCACACGGAAGTCGAGTATTTACATCGAGGCAGGAACGGGCATCCCACAGCTGGCGGCTCAGATTGCTCCGAGATCTCCAACTCATCATAGGCAGGAACCTCACCCGACCTTCGCTTGGGTGCGGCTGAAAGTATGAGTTCGCTATACGGGTGATGAGGCTTAGAGAGCACGCTAGCAGTTGAACCGGTTTCCACAAACTTACCAAGGTACATGACAGCCATCCGCCCGCCCATGGTCTTCGCGGTCGCCAAGTCATGAGTAATCAAGAGCACGGTCAGTTTATGCCTCAGCTTGAGGTCACGAATCAGGCTGAGTATTGCCAATCTCTGAGAGGCATCAACCATGGTCACTGGCTCGTCGGCAATTAGGACCCTTGGCCGCGGTGCTAGTGCCCGAGCTATGTTTACCCTTTGGCGCTCCCCACCGCTCAGCTGATGGGGCAGCTTGTCCAAAACCTCCGGTGCGTCTAGTCCCACCTCACCAAGAAGCTCAAAGACCCTTTCTCGGAGCTTCAAAGATTCCTTTTCTCCTCTGAGTGCGCGGATTGGATTCGTTATTGCCGTATACACATCCTCCCTAGGGTTGAGGGAACCGAAAGGATCTTGATAGATCATTTGGACGTCTCTCCTATACTCCGTGAGCGTACCTCCACTCAGCTTGGAGACATCTGCGGAGTCGAACTTGATTATGCCGGAGGTCGGTTTCGCAAATCCCATTATGCACCTCGCTATGGTCGTCTTCCCAGAGCCGCTTTCGCCGACGATGGAGAATACTTCGGAAGGATTAATGTGGAACGTTACGCCGTCTACCGCCTTTACGTCGGGTGCCTTTTTGAAAAGTGATCCTTGTCCCTTGAACGCAACCCTCAGGTCCTCGACCTGAAGGATGGCACCTGCTTGTTCAACCGTGCCTCCCGCGTGTTCAGCTAGACCTATGCGTATTTGTGACATGCGACCAATCTGTCACCCTGCCCGATTTTTTGCAGTACAGGCTTCTCCACTTTGCAGCGCTCAAAGGCGTATTTGCATAGTCCGACGTATTTGCAGTAGTTCGTCCCGGCTTCAATGCGAGGCGAATCCCTGACGGAAGCACTTTTCTCGGTCGAAGTTGCAACGTTATTTTTTGGGTCTTCATCTATCGTGAGGAGTGAATCGAGAAGCATCTCCGTATACGGGTGGAGAGGTTCGTCGAGCACTTTTTGAAGCGGGCCTCTTTCGACAATCGCTCCCTTGTACATCACAGCAATATGATCAACCAACCCGCGGAGAATCGCAATTTCGTGGGTGATGAATAAAAGAGACAGGTTTCTCTCCCGGACATTCTTCTTAAGAAGCGAGAGAATCTGTCTTTGGACTACGACGTCTAGGGCGGATGTTGGCTCGTCCGCAATCAAGAGTTTGGGAGATAGGGCAAGCGCCATCGCGATGACGACTCTTTGCCTCATGCCTCCGCTGAGCTGGTGTTGAAAGTTGTTCGCGCGCTCGGGTTTGATACCAACCTGAGACAAGAGTTTCAGTGCTTCCTTTCTTGCCTCGGGTTTGGGAGTCTTTCGATGCTGCACCAAGACCTCCACGATGTGGTCGGCCGCGGTTTTCACCGGGTTGAGGGAGTTCATTGCGGATTGGTAGATCATCGAAACCTCCTCCCACCTGTAGGCCCGAAGCTTCTCCGGCGGGATTTTCAGTATCTCCTGTCCATTGTACTCTACACTGCCACTCGAGATTCTACCTGGAGGCTCGATAGAATTCATTATACCCATCCCTAGTGAACTCTTACCACTTCCCGATTCTCCAACGAGCCCAAGCGTGTATCCACTCGAGGGAATCTCCAGAGAGAGGTTGTCCACAGCGGTAATGGAATGGTGATTTCGAACCGAGTATTCCACATTGAGGTTTGAAACCCTCAGTAATGGTGTCGAGGTCCCCGTATACATGCAAATGCTCACATCCTCAACCTTGGATTGGTTGCCTCTTCAACCGAGAAGCCAATTAGAGCAAATCCCGTTGCGAGCAGCGTTATCGCCAGTCCTGGCGCCAGTATCCACCACCAATCCCCGAGGTAAAAGGCGAACTGTTGTGCCCAGTAAAGCATGCTGCCCCAGTTGATGTTGTTTGGATTGCCGACGCCGAGAAAGTCAAGTCCCGCGACTACTACTATCGCCCCCGCGACCGCCAATACAAAATATGCGATCGCTATCGGCGCTATCTCGGGCACAAGTATCTTGAAAATGATCTCCCTATCCTTCATGCCTCCGGCTTTCGCCGCTTCTATGTATGGCAGGCTCTTGACCGAGAGGATCTGGGACCTTGACGCCCGCGCGATGGGAGGCCAGAGGACCAATATTAATAACCCAACAATTAGGACATCATTGGCGATATAGACCGTCCCGACTAGTATGAGCAGCGGTAGCGCCGGTAGGGTCATTATGGTGTCGGCGAAGCCAGTGAAGAAGGACTCTAGCTTTTCATAGTATCCAGCGAATACCCCGACGAGCATTCCTATTATTGCAGCACCGACTGCCGCTCCCACACCGATTGCGATGGAAGGCCGAGCTCCGAAGATGGTCTGGCTCAAGACGTCATGTCCAAGATTATCCGTACCAAGCAGGTGCGTGTAGTTTGGCGGCTGGTTGTGAAAACGCGACGTAGCTGTTGGGGAGTAGGGGTAGACCAAAGGGCCAAAAAGTGCGAGAACAACGAAGCCTATGACTATGGCGGACCCGAGCTTTGCGGACTTTGTACGAAACATTATCGAATAGATAAAATGAAGTATCGCCGAAAGCCTGCTTTTTCCAGTTCTTTGTAACGACATTTCACAGAGACACTCCTGTGTGCTACCTCAGCCTCGGATCAAGTCGAAGCAAGAGAAAATCTCCTATGAGTGCAAAAGCGATCACGACTATTGTCAGGTAGAAAAAGCATCCCTCGAGTACGGGTATATCCCTATGCCCTATCCCATCGAGAAAGAGGTCACCCACCCCGCTGTACCCGAACACAGATTCGATGGGTATAGCTGCGCTGATTATACTTGCAAGCGAGAAACCCAACAAAGATACGAGCGGGAGCAGAGAATTTCTTAGAATGTATCCGAAGGCAATGACGCTCGATTTCAATCCTCTCACCTTTGCTGCAATAACGAAGTCGCTCTGCAGTACTTGTTGCGCCGCTCCCCTTAGAAGGATGTAGTTGACTCCAAATATGGACAGCGTGAGCGTGACCACGGGGAGAATTGCATGAATAATGACGGAGGAGATATAGTTGAGCCCCGTACCGCTATTGAATCCCACATTTCCGAACACTGGGAGCCATCCGAGCCAGACTGCGAAGACCCAGATTAGTATCATGCCCACCCAGAAAGCCGGAATTGCCCAGAGAAAGATCGACGAGTAAATTGATGTCATCTCAATTGGACCTCCGCGCCGAACTGCGCTTATGCCAGCAAGGACGAAGCTTATCGTGGACGCTAAGATGAGGCTCGTGACGATAAGTAAAATTGTCCAGGGCAGTCTCTGCATGATGAGTGTTGTTACGGGCTCCGGCCAGTACTGGTATGAGTTGCCAAAGTTTGGAGGCCAACTCGTGAAGACATCCTTCAGATAGATCGAGTACTGAACTATGAGGGGCTTGTTGAGACCAAAGCGATTTGTCAGGGCAATGACTTCAGAAGGTGAGAGAGTGGCGCCGCTCGCGAGTATCTGGGCGGCAGTTCCAGGAACCAATCTCGGAATGAAAAAGTCTAACTGGACTACCGCAAGAAACGCAATAATCGAAGTTAGAATCCTTCTTTTAATGAAGTTCATTCATCTTTTCTTATCCTGTTGCGAGTCTCCAGGCGCACGCTTCGAAAGGGGGAGAAATGTCGAGCAAAATCCGAGAGGGACTGTTGCTATTCTCTCCCTCGTTTAAAAATAAGAATATAGGAGAGAGTAGTGGCGCTTAACAGAGGGGAAGGAAAAAGTCTAGCCTCCTCCCTATACCTAGGCGCGATTCCCTCTTCTGCTTCTTGCCAAGTAGTAGCCGCCTGCTCCTAACGTTATAATGACGACTACTGCGATTGCCAATATTGTGACGGTCGATAATCCGCCACTCGAACCACCTCCAGGAGCCGTGATGGTCGTTGTAACAATTGCAGGTGTTGTGGCCGAAGATGTCTGCGATCCCGCTTGGCTGGTGAATTGGGACGAGACTGATGAGGATGATGGTGAGGATGAGGATTGTTGTTGCTGAGAAGAAGTTGATGTAGAGGAACCAGATGATTGTCCTAAAGGCTGGAGTGAAGTTAAGGCGGTCGCGTTGAAGGTACCTCCAGACCAGAAGTAACTCCCATCATGAAGCCAGTTGGTCCAGTGGGCGGTACTGTATGCATACACAACGCTCGGGTACGCTATGACGACAGTGGGAAGATACTGAGATTGAAGGCTCTCTATGTTGAACAGGTATTGCTTGTCTTGTGTCGTATTCCCAGTTGCGTAAAGGGCAGTGGTGTTGCTCTGGTACTCAGCGTCTGCGCTAGGTGGCCAAAGCCAGTGCTGGCTCGGAGTCGTGATGTCCCAGTATGTGTCCCAGCCAGGCAGGCTGTCGAAGTAGTAGTTGTAAGAATTGTCGTTGCCGTAGAAAGTCCTCAGTATGATTCCGCTCTGGATTCCCTGAACGTTGCCCTGATAGTAGCCGATCATGTTGTCAAGGGAAGTGATCTGGAGAGGGACTGTGAAGCCCATCGATTCAAGATTGTTTTGCATAATTCCTGCTGCGACTGTATCCTCTGTCTGATCGGTGTCTGCCCACAGTGTTATCGAAACAGCCGTCCCATTCTTGTAGTGTAGCAACCCGTCGGACCCTTTCATTATTCCAATGGACGCCAGAAGCGAGAGTGACTTGTTCTGGTCGAATGAATATTTTTGGACATTGGGATTGTACCAGTAGTTCGTTCCATTCATCGGATCGACCACTCCTTGACCGTTGTAGCCCGTTTCTGCGTATCCGGCGAATGCGGAGTTGACAATGTCAGAATCATTGATAGCATATGCCAGAGCTTGCCTGAACTGCGTCATGTTGTATGGGTAAATTGAATCATTGAATTCAAGCATCGTGATTCCATTTCCACGCTCTTGGAGAAGGTGGATGTTAGGAAACTTCAATACAGCTGGAGCGTCTGACGGGTTGATCTGTGCTAGGTCTACCGCACCTGACTCAACATAGGTTGCCATGGTCGAAAGAGTCTCGACGAAGTTCACATCAATCTGTGAGATAGCTGGCTTTGATCCCAGTGAATAATACGGATTTGGCAACATTACCATCTGTGTGTTACTCGCGGAGTAGTTGCTGGCGTAGAAGGGACCAACAACAACATTCGTGCCAAAATTGAGATAATCCGGACCGTTCTTTGCGAAGACTTCTTGTGGCACGACCGGAATTCCGGCTCCCCCTATTTTCAGGGCGAAAGTTCCGTCAGAGACGTTCAGATCGTATTCTGCTGCGCTACTATTAATTGCAAACTCCTTTGCAACTTCACTACCCATGCCAAGGAAATCGTAGTTTGGATTGAAGAAGTAGTTGGGGCCAAAGGTGTAAAGTATATCTTGGGAAGTTACATTCGTTCCATCGGACCACTTTAGGCCTGGTCTTACATTGAAGATCCACTGCGTGAAGTTTGCATTGTGCTTTACCCAATCAGTGATTGCCATCTCTTGATTATAGGATCCATTTGGTAGAGGTTGAGGCGTTCCACCATACTCCATCGGGAATATCCAAGTCATAGATTCACTGAAAATCAAGTTTGGATTGAATGCGTTGGGGACACCACAGCAAATCGCCATTTTGAAAACAGTATTGCTACCACTCGAATTGGCGGATGAATAATAATTTGTCCGAGAACCCACATTTCCAAAGAAGGCCGTCGATAGCATCAAAGTCAAACAAAATAATGCCAAAAGAGTGCAAACGGCTTTTTGCATAAGCCCCGAGGATAGACAATTACTATTTTAGGATTTCTTCGCTGCGGTACTTTTATCATTCTTCTTCATTTGCAATCACAGTTCTGTTGAGGCCGAAAATGCTCGATCATGGCTTCCCACATCGACGAGAGGAACGATTGCGCAGTTGCTATGTCTTTGCACAGCACAGGTAACGAAACGCTGTTAAGCAAGTCAATGGGAAATATATTAGGATGGGAAATGAAGCGGGAAACAGAAATGGATGAGCGGGGTAGAATAGTCATCCCGAGCGACATACGCGACGAATTGAAACTCAGGCCAGATCAAAAGCTTAGAATTGAAACTCGAGACAGAAACGAGATCGTACTCCGGTTGGAGCCCGACCTCGAGAAATTTATCACTGAACTCAAAGGGTGCGTTTCGGGTTCAAAGATCAAGCCAGAGAAACTGAAAGAGATATGGGGTGTCGAGCATTCTCACCATTGACACGAATATCTGGGCTTATTTTTTCGACAAGGACTGCCCAGAGCACAGATTTGTCGTAGAGCCCGTCGAAAAGGCTATTCGATCCGACGAGATCTGGGTGAATACAATAATCATCATGGAGCTATCGCACTTTCTTATCAAGAACCTCGGGCCGATCCAAGGCGGAGAAAAGATTGACACTTTCTTGACCTACCCGCTCACAATACAAGATTTGAATTACAAGAGCGTACTACGCTCCATCGAGGACCTCAAACGGTACTCACACTTCGACATAGGTGGAAGAGACGCCACAATAATCTCTTTGATGCGAACCTTGCCCTCAAAAAGAATAATGACTCATGATCAGGCATTAAAGAGAGTCGATTGGCTCAAAGTCATAGATCCGATTCCGTAACTTTGACAACTTCGCGATCCTATGAATGTGACCGCTACTCGAATCATTCGTTCGAGATCATAACAAAGCACCAGATTCTTTTGCCGAAAGATATGTATTTGGAATTCTTGAATGTGCCCTAACTCCAAACCATAAACTAGCTCGCTTCGCCTTTTCCCTTTTTATACCATATTAGCGCCGATGTACCCCATCCCGCTTTCTCAACAATCGTCGAGAACTGGTGATCAATTTAGCTAACAGAGCCAAAACACAATGTTCTCGCCCTAAAAATTCTGAAGTAAGTTATTCCGCCTTAACACAACTCGAAAACCAATCCGTTCAGGCTAGCTTCATTGCCTCTGGAGACGCTCAAAAGATCATTGAGAACATAAAGTGAGAAGTCGAACAATTGTAATTCTTCTGCAAAAATGTGAAAGTGGCACAAGCAATATGAAAGGAAAAGGAGCCACTACTGCTATCGAGGATCGAGCAACAACAACTGATAGAAATCCTGGCTCTTCCCCTAGCAAGTATTTGGGGCGCTCCCTTGCTTTTCGGGGCGTTTGATGACGCGCCAGATATTTTCCATTGCGAGCGAGGATCTTGTAATGCGATTGCCATTCTTCTCTCCGAGTGCGTCGTCAATCGCGCTTGCGAGCGCGGCCATTGGAGCTACAGCGCCTCCCTCTCCCACCCCCTTCACCCCAAGAACATTGAATGGGGATGGAGTCTCCAAGTGACTCACCTCTACATCCAGCGATTCCGTTGATGTCGCTATCAGGTAATCCATGAAGCTGCTCGCTAGAGGCTCGCCTTCTGCACTGTATGGAATCTCTTCTAGGAGAGCTCCGGAGATTCCCTGAATCGTCCCGCCCACGACCTCTCCCTCGACAATCATTGGGTTGATCAACGATCCGCAGTCGTGTGACACGACATACTTCAGGACTTTTATTCCGCCGGTCTCTTCATCGATTTCCACGAGTGCTGCATGTGTGGCATAGGGAAAAGCCATGCCTTTCGGATCATACTTTGTGACAGTCGACAGGCTTTGATTCATTTCACCGGCGTGGGCCTTCAACTCCTTCCAAGTCAGCCGTCTTTCTGCCTTTTCATGTGCAAAGAATGTACCGCTCGAGTATTCAGTGGAATCCGACTTTAAAATCAGAGAAGCAATCTTTCGACCGTTTGCGAGGAAATCGTTTGCCGCATTCATCATCACCGCACTCCCCACGACGGATCCGCGGCTCGCAAAGGTACCCTGACCTTCAGGACACGTGAAGGTATCGCCGTATTCCAACACAACGTCCTCAATTGGCAATTGAAGTACGTCAGCCACAACCTGCGCGAGCGTGGTCTCCTCGCCCTGTCCGTGCGGAGATACTCCAGAGCGTACTCGAACCTTGCCAGCGTCGTCAACGCTTAACTCGGCCGTCTCTGACCCTTCTTGTTGCACGCCGAGCGCGTTGAGCATCGGGGTGGGTCCAAACCCAGTGGTCTCCGTGTAGATAGCAAATCCGAGCCCGACTTTCTTCCCTGGTCTCTCAAGCTTCTTCTTCTCCTCTTGCCAGGCCTCATAGTTGATTTTTGATAGAGCATCATTCACGCACTGGACGTAGTTGCCGCTGTCATATGTCAGTCCCGTTGAAGTGCTGTAAGGGAACTCTTCCGGCGCGATGAAGTTTCTTTTCCGGAGCTCCGCCCGATCGATATTTGCTTCCTTTGCAAGTGCATCGAGCATCCTCTCCATCACGAAGCAAGCCTCGGGCTGCCCAAATCCGCGCAGGGCCCCTGTCGGGGTTTTATTAGTGAGGACACACTGGAGCGTTATTTTGAGGTTCCTTATTTTGTATGGACCTGTGAGCATCAGTGAAGTAATCAACGAAGGACCAACGCCTTCTCTGGGCAGGTATCCGCCATGGTCGGCGATGATGTGATCGCGAAGTCCAAGAATTCTTCCGTCTTCGTCGGCGGCGACGTTGATCCTATGCGTCTGCTCTCTCGCATGATAGTTACCCTGAAAAATTTCTCTCCTGTCCGCAGTCCACTTTACCGGCCTACCTAGCACCATCGCGCAGTAGGAGACGAGCACATCCTCCGGGTGATACTTGTAATTGCCGAAACTGCCTCCGACGTACTTGACTATGACTCTGATCTTTGATTCCTTGAGTTTTAGGCACTTGCTCAAGACGGTTCGCAATGTGTGAGGAACCTGCGTGGTCGAGTACACGGTAAGGACTCCGGTTTCGCTATCGTAGTTTGCGAGAACGCTCCTCGGCTCGATGGCTGCCCCGGTGCACCTGTGTGTTCTGATTGTTCGCTCGACGACGTAGGTTGCTTTTTCGAAGGCTGATTTTACGTCGCCAGACTCTATGGTCTCGTGGTATGCTGTATTCTTCTCGATGTCTTCATGGATTTCTGGCGCGTCTTCGTCAGCGGCATGCTCAGAATCTATCACTGCTCGTAATGGCGTGTAATCGACAACAACTTCGTCCCTTGCATCCTCTGCTTTGCTCCTGCTCGTAGCCAGCACTGCCGCCATCGGCTCTCCGACGAACCTTGCCTTGCCCAAAGCTAGGGCTCTATACTTTGGAATCTTTGTTCCGTGGAAAGCGAAGATGACCGGGAGGGGGTCCACTTTGTCCTTGATCTCCTCTCCATCGAGAGCGTAGATCACGCCATCCATTTTCGCGGCGGCAGAGAAATCCACCTTGTCTATTAGAGCATGAGCATACGGGCTCCTGACGATTGAAAGGTAGAGCTGATTTGGAAACTTTACATCATCGACGTATGTTCCGCGACCCGAGATGAGCAGGGGATCTTCCTTTCGTAGGCTAGCCTTTCCGATGAGCGAATGACCTGTCGCTGATTTCATTCCCGCCTTCCGCTTTTCTTTCTATTATTCAAAAAGTTAGCTTGAGATACTCTTGAGTGGAATTAAGTGTAGAGAGTAGTTGCATTTCAAACTTGTATGGAATGGACAAGTAAAATCACGAGGAGGTAAGGCCACTGCTTATTTAATCGCTAAAGTGTGAACATTTTCCTCGCATTTTCGGTGAATATCTCTCGCTTTTCAGACTCACTAAAGACCTCAAGGCCAGATACGCAGTTGGCGCACTTTGAGCTGTCAAGAAATGGATAGTCAGTTCCGAACATGATCCGACCGGATCCGAATATCTGCTTGGCCAGCTCGTAAGAAGGTGGATGGTTGTTTACAGTATCCGTATAGAATCTGTTGAGGTAGTTCGACGGTGGAATACTAATCGCACCGCGAAGGGGCGGAGGAAAGCTCGACCACTGGTCATCAAGCCTCTGCTTGATGTAAGGTAGAAGGGAACCCAGGTGGCTCACTATGAATTTGGTTTTAGGAAATTTATCGAGTACTCCGCTTAATATTAGCCTCGCAACTGCAAGAGAGCTGTCGAAAAGAAAACCGAGTACAGTGTGCAATGCGTATTCGTTTTGCAAATCCGTGCACACAGGCACGGTGGGATGGATGTAGATCGGGATGCCAGCGTCTCCTGCATTTTCATAGAAAGCAAAGAAATCGGGTGAATCGAGCGGTTTCCTCGCCACATTGCTGTTTATCATGACTCCTTTAAAGCCGAGATCATTGATTGCCCTATCCAACTCTTGAAGTGCCTCGTCCATCACCTGCAGGGGCAGAATAGCCAGTGCGTCAAAGCGCTCTGGATTTTTTTCCACAATTGATGCGAGCTCGTCGTTGCACTTATTTGCCTCCTTGACTGCAACTTTGGCATCCATTCGATCCACCCCAGGAGGTCCGACGCTCAGAATCTGCTTTGTGATTTTGGCAGCCTCCATTTCTTTGAGCCGCAGGTCGATGTTGTACATCTTTTCCATCGCCGGAAACCTGGATCCCTTGACGTAGATGTCATCTATCATGCTCTGGATAAGTTTCAGGTGCTCAGAAGGATAATAATGCGCGTGTATATCGATACGCTCAAAATTCAAGATCTGCTCTTTCTTCCTCTCCTCTTTGTTTTTCCTGTGACTTCAGAGTGGGCTTTTCCTGCGGTTCCTACTCTCTGGGATATAAGTTAAGCAAATCTGCTCCGTCACACAAAAAAGCGGGACTATTCAAGATGTATGCGTGCCCGCGGCCGCTTAGCTATCTTAGCAAGGTCGATAATTTGTTTGTATTCCTCCCAAAGGTCAAAAGTAACCGAAGCAACGCCAGGGGTCAAGCTGTTTTACTTGGACGAGGGAACGGGCGACCCCGTCGTTCTTATCCATGAATTGATTGAGGATTATCGAGCATGGAGCAATCAAATCACGCCGCTCTCCAAGAGATATAGGGTAATTTCATACAGCCGACGCTTCTCGGCCCCGAATGAGAATCTTGGTGACATTCATGAAGATACTGTTGAGAGCAACACGGAGGATCTATTCAAAATCATCAACAAACTTGGCATCTCCCCGGCCCATCTAATCGGTCACTCTTACGGCGGGTTGATTACGATCTTTTTTGCTTACGGGCATCCAGAGTTAGTTCACTCTCTCGTACTTGTTGAACCCGCAGTGGGCTCGGTGCTGATCGAGAATCCAAGAAGCGCCCTCCAACGCTTGCGCCTGTTCCTTACTCATCCTTCTGCTGCACTTGCCGCATCGGAATTTATCAATAGCACGCAGAAACCAGCCCTCAGTGCAATGCGACGATGAGAGCCCAAGATGGCAGTAAAACTCCTGATCGATGGAATACAGGGAAAGCGAGGCGTCTTTGAGGAACAATTTTCAGAAGAGTTTCGCAATATGGCCATCGAAAACGCTAGGTCAATTTATGTCTACGAGAACTCTTGGTCCGTGTTCAAGAGAGGACAAATGAAGCAAATCAAAGTTCCAACACTCATCATCAAAGGACAAAACACTAACAAGGTTCAAAGTAACATTGCTGACCTGCTGCACAATCTTCTCCACGGATCGGAAGAAGATACCATTCCCAAATCAGCTCACTTTCCACAATTGGAGAACTCGGAAGATCTAAACGCGAAGCTCATGGAGTTCTTGGAAAGGCAAAAGAGTGCTAAAATGCGGTAGCTAACGGCAAGGGCTTTCTTCGGTCGGGCTATCTACATACGCAGGTTTATCTCAGCTACTTCTTTTGCAATTTTAAATTACTTCTTCTCACACTCCCTTGGAAATGCTTACACTCAATTCCGCGGACTTTTCCCAAAAGCCCGGTTTCACAGTGAAGCTAATCTAAGCACAGCTTCATCGATGTACTCTCTGTCTATTTCAAACCCGATGAAAGAAACTCCTAATCGCATCGATGCCACTGCGGTGGACCCTATTCCAAGAAAGGGATCCAAGACGAGCATATTCTCACGCACGCCGTGAAGCTTGATGCACATCTCCGGGAGTCTCGTCGGAAAAGTGGCAGGGTGGGGGCGTTCGCTCTTGCTCTGGATCGTCTCGTAGGGTATGAACCACGTGTTACCTCTATCTCTCCTGTCAACCTTCGCAGACTTCCATCTCCCGATGTTCGTCTTGTCCTGATAGGGAACACCAACGGCGAGCTTCCTCAGCTTCACCTCGCCCAACTTTGTGAAGTGAAAGATATACTCGTGGCAGTCGTTCAGGAATCTGTCGCTGACTATGGGCTTGTAGTGACCCACTGAAACATCGTCTATTATGTTCGGATAATCTCCGACATCGGACTTGCTTATCGAGATTGATTTAACCCAATGAATGACGTTTTGCAAAACAAACTCCTTCCTCAACCTCTGCGCAACGTCCCACGCAATCCACTGATCCTTCGGCGTATTCCCTACGTTGAGAAAGAAGGACCCCTTCTTGCGCAGAACTCTCTTGACCGCCCTGCCCATGTGCTCCATCCAAGAGAGGTACCGTTCGCGCGGCAAGTCGTCCCTGTGAGTCCTGTACTGAACGCCGATGTTGTAGGGCGGAGAAGTGACAACGCAATCCACCGAACCCTGCGAGAGCCTATTCTCCATCCCTGCTATGCAATCTTCAAGGTACAACGTTATTGTACTGTTCCTGCTCCCTGAGATGATTTTGTAAGGAGATTTGAGATACTGATTCTCTTGCATTGGGGGCAGGCTCTACACTCTCTTTATTGAGAGCGACAGTTCGCTTCCTTTCTTGTTGTTCGAGTTTGTTCTTCCCGCTATTATAACCATTGTTTCAGATATCGAAGGAGCAATACACTTGTCATTGTGCAGGCCGGCTGATGTCGTATCGACGATTAACTGGGCCTCATAGGAAGCAATGTTCGGTACTAAAACCGACATGCTATTTTTCGTCTTCGGCTGCCTGACTCCTCAGGAATATCATTGTTCTTATCTTGATATTGACGCAATGCAGAATCTCTACGCTGATTATATCTGATCAGGATTTTGTGCTGACCCTGCTGATAATCGCGGTTATCAGTTAATTCTGGCAGAGTACGGCAAAATTACTGAAACTCAACTTCTTTCTTCCAGCAATTTCTTCATGGCTTCGAGTACCATTCCCCAGTTTGATTCGCTGTGCTCGCGTTCCTCTTCACTATCGATGTTTTCCTGAGTAACGGACAGGCGCGTGCGGTTTCCCTCCACCGGTTCGAGCTCATAGGTCACGATCGCGTAATTCTCCGGCGTGTCCTCTAGACCTCGCATGCTACTCCAGTATGTAGACTGAAGTATTCTTTCGGGGACAATCTGCAGGATTTTCCCCTTGTCCTCATAGGACTTGCCCTGCCAGACTCCTCTGTAGGTAATGGAGCTCCCGACCTTCCAATCTGAGGTGGTCTCCGTCCCAAACAGATACTTTTTGATCAATTCAGGATTTGTCAGGGCCTCCCAGACTTTTGCGGGTGGCGCGTGAATCGTAGTGGATTTTCTTGCAACCAATCCTGTTTTTGTCATCGTATCCTCGACCACGCACTCAACGGCATATAATAAGTAATAGCTCGATGATTTTGTAACTTTCTAGCAAATCAACACTCAGCTCGATTTGTATTCTTGATCCGCTTTTGCGACGCGGGTTTCAAACGTGGCGCATACAGAGGAATAAAAGCTACAGGGAGGCTCTACTTTTCCCAGAGGCTCAGCATGAAATCAGTTGTAGTGCTTTAGCGTGGACCAGGAAGACTGCGCGGGCGAGTTGAGCCCGATCGCCACGAGCACGGGGATGTCGTTCTCCTCGGGCACGCAGTAAGTGCAGGTGATGTTCGCGCCGACGGAGATGCTCCTGAAGTCACTTTGAAAGTCGTTCACTTCGTAGCCGACGATGATCAGCACTGCTCCGGAGCAGTTACTTGGACCCCAGATGTAGTAGTTATTGTGCCCGCTTATGACAGGAGGGAGGCCATACTGCCTCCCGAAAAAGGTAAGGGCACTCGCCTCTCCGTAGTTAAGCGTGAGTATGCAGGCCTCGGATCTCTCCTGCGCGGGCAGGCCGTAGTAGACCGAGGCGACGGTGCGCGTCATCGTGTCCCACCCGAACCTGTCTCCCAGGTACTGAGGGAAGGCTCCAACGTTTGTGGGTTGACCGCCCGCTCCGCTCGCTACGCCGCTCAGACCGCCGTAATACTGTACGAAAGTTTGTGGTGGAAGTACTGGAGCATACAAGGGCGCGAGCACTATTCCAACGAGAATCATGCCAATTACGTAGGTACGCCACACAAGTTTCCTACGCACCCTCTCCAACAAGATTGCGCCGCCGGCGAATACGAATGGGTAAGCGCCCATGAGGAAGTAGGGCTTGCCATTTGCGAACGTGAAGGTGAGTAAGAGTACGACGAAGGCGATTCCAAAGAACGAAAAAGAGGACGCGGTGCGGAAAAAGTAGACAAGGCCGACGACAACGAGAGGGAGGCCGAGTATTCCTGCTATGAGCACCTGATATCCTAGGAAGGAAAGCGGTCCACCTCCGTTGAGCCCTCCATGGTGGATGAAAAAGTCAACGGTCGGCCATCCATTTAGAGCGTTCCAAGCAACGTACGGCGAAACTATGAGCAGTGCGATTGCACCTGCGACCCAGGGCCAGATAGTCTTAAGATAACTGCGCTTTGGGCTCAGCGCGAGTCCTATGAGCAGTGAGAGCAGGAAGAATGCAATGGTAAGTTTCGTCATCAGTCCAATCCCCGCGACGACTCCAAACATAATCCAGAGTTTCGCAGAACTTTCTCCTTCGCGCTTTGTGATTCTAATGAGGATGAACGCGAGCAGAGTCCACCAGAGCATGTCGAGCACGTCCATCGAGAAGATGGAGGCAACAGCGAAGGACGCGGAGAACATTGCCGCGACGGAGGCGAGTATCTGTGCTTTAGCGCTCCCTCCCAACTCACGTGCGATCCTCCCGCCGAGAAAGACTATTGCGGAGCCCGCTAGCGCGGGGATCACATGAATTGAGTAGAGCGAGTCTCCGCCGAGAACCTTTGCCGCGGCAGCGAGAAGTGCAATCATTGGAGGGAAATCGACGTACCCGAATGAGAGTCTCTCACCGGCTACAATATAGTACAACTCGTCCCGAAAGTAGCCATAATTCCCTGCAATCAACATGTGAAAGGCAAAGTCGGCGAGTGCAAGATATAGGCAGATGGCGGTGCCGCTGAGCAGTGTGGTGCGAGTGAACAGTCCGGTCTTCATACTGACGTTCAGTTTCCCGCTCATCAGCCCTCTGTGCACTTAGGGGAATGACATCGTATTTATCACTTACTTGTTCCTATCATGATAGTAGCTTTGGTCGGACTAATTAAATCACCACCGCGGTCATGAATTTTCTCGCGTGGGGACCCGGTAAAGTTCTAGCTGTCAGATGGAGTAAAAAGACTAACAGGCGAAGCGCTGATAGAGGAACCCGGTAACGGCCCTAAGGCAATCCGGAAATCCGATGCGAGTGAGTTTAGTAGCAATCGCCTTGGCTGACAAAGACTCGACGGAACGAATAGGCGAAACGTTCACAAACACATAAGGAGTGAATGCGGTAGCACAACAGCGATTTTTCCAATATGCCACTGAGTGAACTGTTACAATAGCATTCTCTACCAACAATGAAAGGACGAGATCTGCAAATACAATGAAAAGAGTCGAAAGTTACGGCGGAACTGAGCAGCGAAAATATGTGAAGTATCTGGTCTACTTGGTTCCAGTGCTGTTCATAGTTTTCTGCTACGGTGGAATTGTGGCCGCGACTGGAGAGGCGCAGCCCTTCACGGTCGTGGGAGGGCCGAGTATGCAGCCAACAATCTTGCCTGGTTCGATTACCGTGATAGCCAATGTACCGTTCAATCAACTTACGAAAGGAGATGTGATAGTGTTTACTCCCCAGATTGCGATACTCTATCCCTGCAACGGAGGGCTGACCTCGTCGGTGATCAGCGAGCCTGCGATCCCTTGCTACGTGATCCACAGGATAGTATCGGTCCAACAACTGAGCAACGGACAGGTCGTCGTAACCACCAAGGGCGACGATAACCCAATCTCTTATGCGAACATCGATACGGGGGTAAATCAGTCAATGTACCTCGGGAAGGTTGTCGCCCAGATCCCACTTGCGGGGTATCTTACGGTTCAGCCGTACAACATCTACTTGGCGCTTTTGATACTTGCCGCCCTAATAGGTGATCTGTTGTTCGAGAGACGGGCTGGCAGACTCCGTTCCGCGTCCCTTGGAGCGAATAATGCTATTAGAAAGGCGTCTGGGTAGATATCCAATTGCAACAGTAGTTGTCTTTTCTCTTCTTTACTGCGGTCAGGTTGGGAAAGTGACAATAACAACAGACGGTATATAGGACAGTTAAATAACATCAGTCTTCACAACATGCGTGGTAGTAGGGAGTGTCTCCGCGATCTCTGGCTCAACATGGCGGTCAAAGGCGCTACGCCGTAAGCTCTTGGCTATGGGCCCCTGTTTTTACTCCTAAAGCGCTCGACAAGGCATACGAATTCGGCTTCGATGGAATAGAGATCCCCACTTTTGACGGCAAACTCGATGTCGTGCAAATTAGAGACGTGCTTGGCTCGCATTCAAAGATAGTCCCGATAATAATCGGCGGCGGCTCTGCCTCGACCGACTTATCATCGGAGGACGCCTCGGTTGTATCGAGCGGTGTCGAATACATCAAGCGCTGCCTGGAGGTCTGCTCTAAACTTGGTGGAGACCTCATCTGCGGCCCATTGTATTCCACTGTGGGTGCCCCAATTTACCTGACTGAGACGCATCGCCAGAGAGTGCTCGAGCATATCGCGGTGACGTTCAAAGATATTGGCAAATTTGGAAATGATCTCGGAGTGCGTCTTGCTCTTGAGCCGCTCTGCCGCTACGACACGCACCTGATCAATACTTCAAAGCAGGGGATGCAGTTAGTCGAAAAGATCGGAGAGGAAAATGTGGGACTACTTCTAGACACGTTTCACCTGAACATTGAGGAGAAATCATTCAGCAATGCAATCACACTCGCAGGCGACAAGCTGTTCCATCTTCACGCCTGTGAGAACGATAGAGGGGCTCCGGGTTCTGGGCTGGTACAATGGGAGCAGGTTGCGGAAGCTGTTGACTCGATTAAATACAAAGGCTGGATTGCCATCGAGTCCTTTGTGCCGTTCGAAAACGGATTTTCCTCAGCAATGAGGGTGTGGCGAAGACTAGAGGAAAATCAAGACGACATTGCTTCCAAGGGACTTGCATTTTTGAAATCAAAGTTTGGATGAAGGAGTGTTGGTGCGTTACGCTCTAGCTCTTCTCTGGACCAGAATCTTCAATCGCCGCAATTGCCGCATTGTGACCAGCGAGGCCGGACACTCCGCCTCCAGGATGGTTTGACGGGCTGCACATGTACAACGCTTTGATTGGAGTCCTGTAATTGGACCAGCCCGGAAAAGGTCTAAGGCCAAGTGACTGGTCCATAGTCGCCTTGCCTCCGCCTGGATCGCCGAAGACGATATTTGGGTTCATCTTCTCAATATCCTGCGGTGAGAGGACCCGTCTCTTCAGTATGATTCTCTTCGCGTTGGGGGCATAATCGCTCAGTCTATCGATACATCTGTTTGCGAACTCTTCTTTGTCTTCCTCGCTCCAGGGCTTGCCTCGGAGGAATACAGGCGCCCTAACAAAGTCCCACAATATGTGCTTGCCATTTGGAGCTCTCGAGGAATCATACAGCGTAGTGTTGTCAATCGTCATGAACGGGTGCTCGGGCATTCTGCCAATCACACAATCATTGAACGCCCTCGATATTTGATCGAGCGAGTCGCCAATCTGCACTAGCCCTGCCCTTCTAGCTTCCTCAGGTCTATAATCAAGCCACTCATCAAGCGCAGCGTGAATCATCACCTGGGTGACCTTCGAGTAGCGGAAGGAAGAGACTTTTTTCCTGAAGGATTGATCTAGGGCCTCTTCAGGGACGAGTCTCAAAAACAGTGATTTAGGCTCGGTGCTTGCGATTACTCCTTTCCTTGCCTCAATTATCTTCCCGCTGCTAGTCCTTACTCCATGGGCTCGACCTTCCTTTATCAGAATCTTATCCACGTCTTCTCCTGTAAGCACTTTTCCGTTGTGAGCCTCGACGCATTTTCTCAATGCCTCTGTTACAGTGACCATCCCTCCTATGGGAACGCTAGCTCCTTTATCCTGAAGCAGCCCAGCGAAGACTAGGACAAGTATCGCACCTCCCGCATCTTCTGGAGAGAGAGGAACGTGGTTGCTCCCCCATAGCGCCAGAAAGGCTTTCACTTCCTCGGACTCGAAATTCTCTTCCAGCCAGTCTCTTGAAGACATGTATGAGAACCTGAGAAAATCCAGACCGGTGTCTGATTGCTCAAGAGCACTCATCATCGACGAGAATGGAACGGGGGAAGAAGATAGGCTTCCAAGAAGTATGTCCTTTGACTCAAGGTAGAAATTGTAGATTTCCTTGAACCTGTTTGCATCATTCTTCGAAAATTGCGCAATTGACTTCAGAGTCAGGTTGAGGTCCTTGTAAATGCAAACGGCCTTTCCGTTCTTGAAAGGGGTACAGGCAACAGGATCCGGGTCAACATCTCTGTAACCATATTTTTCAAGTTCCAGGTCCTTCTGAATTGTCCCAGCCCTCCAGATGTTGATAGAAGTTGCGAAGACATCGTGCCTAAATCCGGGAAGCGTGTAATCATCGATTGTGATGGCTCCTCCACCAAGATAGTTCTGGCGCTCGAGTACGACAGTTGAGTATCCTTCCTTGGCAAGATAGGCGGCAGCAGAAAGACCGTTTGTACCTCCGCCGACTATTACAAAATCAACGTCGAGAGAAGAAGATGACAAAGCTACTGGAGTGCGTTTCCGCTCCTTTAGCTATTTTAAATTACTTTCACGTTGAAACCGCTCGCACAGGCTCCATAACAACAATCAGCTTCTGCAATTATTGGCTGATTACAATCATGGTCGAAGCACACACCGGGCCAGTCTACAAACTTCATTACCAAACTTGAGAATCGTAATGTCCCTTTAAGTTGCAGAAAGGGCCAATGAAGAGCTCACAGGGGGAAAAATCTGAATTTGTCTGTTTCAAAACTGGAGCGCGTCAAGCAGAAGAAAAGCAGAAGCAACAGCATTCTGCGGCTCGTCGCCTCGATTCTGATCTGCGAAGCGGTTGGAGGCATTGGATCCTTATTCACAATCAATTCCATTTCGACATGGTATCAGACAATTGCGAAACCGAGCTTTACACCGCCTAATTGGCTCTTCGGACCTGTGTGGATTACCCTATTCCTTCTCATGGGCGTCTCGCTGTACCTTCTCTGGACGGATCACCTTGAAGGCAAGTCCACGGGGTTGGTTTTCACTATCTTTGGAATACAACTCGGGCTCAATGCCCTGTGGAGTTATCTCTTCTTTGGGCTGCAAATGTTCTTCGCAGGCTTTGTCGAAATACTCGCTTCTGGGCCGCAATAGCTCTGACGATCGTAGCGGCCTACCGGGTTAACAAGACGGCCGGTCTGATACTTCTTCCATATATTGCCTGGGTGACCATCGCCACACTTCTGACTTACTACGTCTGGATTCTAAACCCGTAATGAGCTAAAGGGCAATCTGGGATGGTGCGATTAGTGGAGGTCACTCTGGATGTTCCCACCTCCGAAGACCTCGAGGAAACTTTTCATCTTCCAGTAAGTTTCAAGAAACTCCATCGCACGTGGGGTTAGGCAGTAAAATACTGCAGCTTCCTCCTCTCCATTCTTCTTCCCGTCATCAGTCACTGTTTGAACCAAACCGAACGAACCCAAGTCGTGCAGGATGGGCTTGAGCCTGTTTATGGGTACGCCGACCCCGTAGGACATCTTTGTTACTCTTGCGCCTTCCGGGTAGCGCTTAATGACCTCAAGGACAGTAGCATAGATCTCCACTTTAGATCTCTTAGAGCTCCTTCTTCCTCTGTCCTGTTTCACTAAGCTCTATGCATCTCCCATCGATTCTTTCTTCGGACCGCTCAAAGAGGCGGGTTTGGTAGGCGTTCGACCTTCGTTGTGGGATTGAGAAAGAAGGCACTTTTGACTTGACCTCGAAGCTCTTTGGTATACTCTATCTTCTCGGCGATGCACGCCTCTTCAAACTCTACTTCTTGCGCGAAGACCCTTCCACATCTCGAGGCCCTTCCCAAGTGGACCTCCGTCGCATAGATGTCCTCAACGCGAGTCTCCTTGCCTATGAGGCGCAGTGAAGCAGTTTGACCAGCCCACTTCTTGCTCCAGTTTGAAACAACAGCGTAGCTCTTGCCAACATCAACTTTGGATCCAATTATGGCTCCTCTACACCTCGAACCGCTCCGAACCAGGACGATATTCCCCTTCATTCCCTCTCTCGTCTCGGCTTCGCCGCCTAACTCTATTTCGTTGCCGACAATCGCCTTGCTAGCTTTGAACCTGCCTGCAATTCTGATGTTGGCACTCTTGAATTCACCATTAACCTCGGTTGATCCAAGAGTATTGAGATCGCCTGACACGTCGAGAGAGCCGTTGACGTTAAGCGTTCCACTAGTGTCAATCTTCTCAGATTTGCAGTTTCCTCGGATTTCCATGTACCCCTCGACTTCTATTTCGTTGCAATCCAAATCGCCCGCGGTAGTCAGCCTGCCGAAAGAGGAGATCTTTCGCGCTTTGCACCCAGCCGGAAGTGATATCCGCCCTAGAACCTTCATGTCGCCGAGTTCAAGTGGAGAGGTAGCTGCAAACCTTCCTCCCACGCGTATCTCTCCAAGTATGGTGCCCCCTCCGACTTCTGCGACTCCACCAACATCCAGATTTTGAAGATTGACTGATCCGCCGGCCCTTGATCTCCCCCCCACATTAACCGACTTTGCCTCGAGGGCCTGCTGAACGTCGAGAGTCCCTCCCACACGAATTCTTCCTTCGCACTGAATTGATTTGGCGTAGATTCTTCCCCCTACGTCTATTTCACCGGCCTTGATCGAACCGCTGGAATTGACGCTGTGAATTACGTCCAATAACTTGTGTACGGTGAGGTCACCGTTTACCTTGAGGGTGCCGCCATGCTCTACCCGGAGCGACTCACATTCAAAGTTGCAGTCTATTTCCGCAGCCCCTTCAAAGTAAGCGCCTTGGGATACGACGACGAGCTTTCCAACACCACCTGATTCGATTCTGGCCCTGTTTCCCACTCTGAGCTCTCCATCGATACGGTCGAGCTTTGCGGTACTGCCGCGCCGAACCTGAAGATTAGGCATTGCGATTTCCCTCTCCAAACTATTCTACGAGTGGTGAGCGCCGGCCTCTTTGGGAAGATGGTCTCTGCTGGGATTTCTTCAACTTTTACCTACCTGGCCCCCAAGGCGTTTCTTGCCAGCAGAGTTCCCAGTACAGCGAAGATGATCGCGAATACAGAGAGACCAATTATGTCGACTACGAAAACCGGGAGTTGAGAAGGTAGCAGGCTCCCGTTCACGAGTAAGAGTCTCGCGGCTTCGCTTGCCATCGAGACGGGGTTTGCCTGAGCAATAGGCATCATCCAGCTGGGGAAGAAACTGATCGGGAAGAAAGCCGTGCTAGTGAACATTATTGGGAATGTGAGAAAGTTGACCGCTCCGAAGAAACTGTCGGTACTCTTGACGGAGATGGCTATTCCTGTGAATAAAGTCGAGAAGACTGCACTGAGCAGGGCAATTGTGGCAAAGACTCCGATAAGATCTAGGACATTGAACCCTCGAGCCAATCGCAGTCCGTTTGGGACCACAAACGCCAGCAAGAATGTGATTGCCGCGATTACCATCGACTTTGCTATATTTTGGAGCACCCCTCCGAAGAATATCGAATATCTTCTTATCGGGTAAGTGCTGATTACGCCTAGGTAGCCGCTGATCTTGTCGAGGACGAGATCCACGCCCATGAGGCTCATACTGGTCAGGGCCACGATGCTAATTACGCCCGGCGTGAGGAACGTAATGTAGTTGGTTGCGCCTCCGAAGACCTGTTGGAAGAATCCCAGTGAACCTCCTCTCATTGATGAATTGGAAATGGCGCTGGCCGGGTTGAATGAATTACCAAAGAGTCCGAGCCAGAATATTCCCTGTAACGCGGCAGCTATGAGGGCAAATGGATTTCTGCTCCACTTCTTGAGAGATCGGGCAGCTAGTGCGAGAGCTTACCTATCATATCTTTGCTTCACCTCGCCACCTCTTGGGAAGATAACTTAGGCGTGATGCCACCACCTGCTTCGTCTGCGTCACGCATCGACCTACCCGTCACCTCTAAGAACACCTCGTCCAAGGTGGGCTTGTTGTAAGAGATCCCTTTGATCTTGAGACCTCTTGCGGTGATGCTCGCGATGATGGTCGGCAGAGCGGCTTCCGCTTTCACGACTTTCATCCTATACGATGAGCCGACTCGCACTACTTTCACAACACTTTCGATCTTCTTCAGAAACTCAGTCAGGTCTTCCCCCCATTGACCACTTCAAGCGCCAGGATGTCCCCATGCAGATTCTCCTTCAGCTCAGCGGGCGAGCCAGAGACCTTTATGGCGCCGTGATCCATGATGGCTATTCTGTCTGCGAGGTAGTCTGCCTCTTCTAGATAGTGGGTCGTCATGAATATTGTCAGAGCCTCCTCTTTGTTGAGTCTCTTCAGATAATTCCAGATACTGGTTCTCGTCTGGATGTCGAGCCCGACGGTCGGCTCATCCATGAAGAGAACCTCTGGTTTGTGGATAAGAGCGGTGACAAGTTGCAGACGTCTTTTCATTCCGCCGGCGTAGGCGCCGACTCGCTTCTCAGCGAAGTTTTCTAGCTCGACGAGTTGAAGGAGATCACAGGCTCGACTACGCGCAACACTGTTTGGAACATGGTGAAGCTTTGCTGCGAGGAGAAGGTTCTCTATTCCCTTCAACTCGTTGTCAAGCGTGACCTCTTGTGGAACCACGCCGATACTTCGCCGGACTGCTGCCGGGCTCTGTTTGAGGTCGTGTCCAGCTACTGCTGCGCCGCCATCCGAAATCGAAGCGACTGTGGTGAGCATCTTTATAGTTGTGGTTTTGCCCGCGCCGTTCGGCCCGAGAAAGCCGAAGATTTCCCCTCGTCTACTTTGAAGGAGATGTGATCTACTGCCAGAACGTTTCGAAATCTCTTTGTCAGATCGTCTACTTGAATTATGGAATTCGTGCCTTCCTATTCACCTTGAGTTAGGCAATTAACAGAGTGCGAAAGGTAAAAAATCCGACTCACTTTCAATGATAACTTTCAGTAATCACTTTCAGTGATGTTGAGGGCACCCCACTATTGATATTAAATGCGAGGGATGGGTCGAACCCTCTGGCCAGATTTTTTCCTTGAAATTTACACGGAAGCCAGAGATACAAGCGTAGCTCCAAGGACCACCATCGCAGCACTCAAAAGCGTCCTGGCCCCGAAGACCTCAAGCTTCTCCGCCTGTATCTTTGTGAATACCACGGTGAGAAGAGGGTAGGTCGAGAGCATTGGTGCAAAGAAGACAACCGGGGCGTACTTCAACGAAGAAAAGGTGCACAGTTGCGTACTTGCAGTGAGTACGCCCATGGCGATGAACGAGAACAACGCAGAACGAGGAGTCATGCGCAGCTCCTCAATAATTGTCTTTGGACGTCCTGTGATTGTTAGGAAAAGCGCCGCGGCCGCAAATGAAACAAACAGCACTGGGATGTAGTATGAAAATATGTTCAGGCCGTATTTTATGAGGATGGGGGTTGCCCCAAAAACAAAGCCCGCGATGAGCGCGGTTTCGTAACCTAGCGCCATGTTTCCAGACCTTTTCAGCGCGCTCTTCTTTGCCTCGATTAATACGGCACCGGCGAAGACGAGCGCCGTTCCGACGTCAAGGATCAGCTGGAGACTTTCACTTAGAAAAACCACTGCGAGAATAACCGAGTAGATGACCTCGGTGGACACGAGGGTGTTTGATTGATTCGCGCCGATGTGGCGAACGGAGATAAACCAAAGCTTCCTCCCTACCCCATTCTGCAGGATTCCTACCACAATGAAAATCAGCAAGATTGGCAGAGGTATCCGAAAAAGCAGCCTGACCTCATTCGTTAAAATGACGAGCACTCCCAGAATCAAGGTGCTGACTATGAGAGCGACGTAGGTTGCGTTCGCCGGGTTTGACTTGAACCCCATCAAGGGCCTGCTCCCGATAGAGCCAATGCCAGCTATGCTTGCCGAGGCTCCAAGAGCCAGGATAACCCCGAGCAGAGTATCCGAAATCAAACCTGAGAGCCAGTTCGGGTTTTCAAATCACGTACAAATGGCTTTCAGGCGACACTTGAAGGCAGCAATTTCTGGTGACCAAACTGGAAGGCTTTACTCTTACCGAGTAAGCGTCAAACGTTTTTCTAGGAATCCGAATTGCCAGCTCTGAACAGGGAAAAGAGCAAATTTTGAGCAAGCAAAAGATTCAGTTTGGTGTAAGACTACCTGTCTCCGGGCCTCTCGCAAGTATACCCGCCATAACAGACATTGCAAGAAAGAGCGAGGAGCTTCATTACGATTCCATCTGGGTTCATGATCATATAGCCTGGAACAGGGAGAGCCACGAGCACCATATCTCGTCTGGATCAAGCGAAGCGCTCAGCCAAAAACAAGAGCCGGATTTCTACGAATCGCTGACTACTCTCTCATACCTCGCAGCCCTGACCCGGGAGATCAAACTCGGCATAGCGTGCGCGGTCATTCCATGTAGGAACCCCGTATACCTTGCAAAGCAGGCCGCAAACCTCGACAACCTCTCAAAGGGACGACTCATACTCGGTGCTGGCCTTGGCTCAAAGGCTACCAAACTCGCAAGGGAGTTTGAGCTTTTCGATTCTCCAGTAAAAACAAGGAGGAGCCGATTTGTTGAGTATCTGAACGCAATCCAAACGCTGTGGAGAGAGGACAGGGCGAGCTTCTCTGGGAAGTACGTTTCTTTCAGCGATGTTGAGATGTACCCAAAGCCGGTGCAGAAACCCAGAGTACCGATGTGGATTGGAGGCTGGTCGAAGGGCTCCGCCGATAGGGCCGCAGAGGTCGGCGATGGATGGATACCCGGCTGGCTCACACCTGAAGAAATGTCCGTATTAGTCCCGCAACTGAAGGAACAACTTGCAAACCATGGAAGAGACCAGACAAATTTCACCGTCGCGGTTGAAAAGTATCTCTGCGTCTTCGAGGATAGAGACATTGCTATGAGGAAGGCAATGGCGACCATAGGTCAGAGCCGCGAGACGTACGAGAGAGCTCTTGAAAATCTCGAGTTTGCAAAAACTGCTCACGTGCTGGGCAATGTCTCCGACGTCCAGTCAAAGATTGCGAAATTCGTCGAGGCGGGAGTGACTCACTTTGAGTTCAAGTTCATCTACTCTTTTATCAAAGAGCTTCAAGAAATGATGGAACTCTTTGCCGACAAGATAATGCAGCAGTACAGGTGAAAAACCTGCGCAAACTAATGTATGACAGCGGCCGCGCGGATTCCCTGCATCTCTAGCATTTGGGCAAAAGTGACGTAGACGCGGAGATACTATTCCAAGAGAGCAGGAACTGGCGCCTGCACTCATTGATGAATGACTCGAAACCGCTTATGTCGGCACTCGACTTGTCGACCTTTGGAACATTTACTGGCTTGAACTGGTTCAGAATTCTGATAAGCGCAACCGAGATTTTTGGAGTGACCAACGCCTTTTCTTCTTCACTCGTCCCTCAGCCACAAAGGCCTTGCAAGACAAACGAAATACTGAGCCTTCATTTCCAATTTCAAGACTAGTCTAGAAGGTCCCTCTCCTCATACTACGTTTGTAGTAAAATCGGTTCACATGTCGAGAAGCAATAGGAAGCTTTGGCGAGCTCTCATGGGAGACGCACAGGCGCCAACATTTCTCACTGTTGATACTATGCATATAGTAGCTATTCTTATATCCCTTGTTTTCGCCTCTCCATGCTGTGAAAACGTATATCGTGCACCGTGGGTTGCGCAGCACGCTCACGCAACGACAGGGTGTTCGAGTCAGGAATGGTCAAAGCAGTCGAGAGCCTCCTCTGAGCGCGCTCCCTCTCTGGGCTCTGCGTGCCGACCTTGCCTTCGCGAAGCAAAAACTGACAATCGCGATCAAGCGCAAAGCGGAGGGCAAGCCTCCACATGGTCGATTTGCCAACTACGATCTCGTGCTGAAGGAAAGAATAGAAGCACTCGAGCGTGAAATCAAAAGTCGGCGCAGAGATCAAGTGTGACGGGTCAAGTTATACGAGCATTTTCTCCTTAAGAATCTCTGCACTAGAAGCTACCGCTTTTTCCCGCCGCCTTCCTTTGCCCTAGTTTCTTGTCGCAGAAGCTCAAGCGAACTTCTCAGCAGTTGTTCATGTTTCTTTGTCTGGGAGTAGATGGACAGTGCAAAACAAGCGGGGCACTCTTCACCTTTTGCCCACGTCACGAGACCAAACGTAGCTTCGTGTTTTAAGCAGGAACGAGCATTCAAGATATGACTTCCCTCTCCAACGATTCAGATATTGCGGACGCCTACCGTATATCAAATGTTTCGTTTTTGCTGATTATCGGTTGCAATGCTCTGTTACAGCTTCTAGCGGTGGGACTGGGCTGACCCACAGAGTTTGCCGAAGAGAGACCATCGAAAATGCTATTACACAAATCAAAAAGACCCTGAACCTACAGCCGAGCGCGTTTCATTTGACTTTGTCCTCCGCCGCTCAACCCACCAGCAGCTCAATTCTCATATTTTTTGCACTTTTGATATTCATAATTGCAGTTCGCATATACAGGAATTTTCGCGGCGTTAGAGTAAGTGGAGCAAGGACAATCGGCTACACCATCTTCTACTTCCTCTTTGGCGGCTTTTTCGTCTCGGCTTCCTTCTTCGACGGTGTCCCTATGATTTACGTGGTCCCCGATGCGGTTTTTCTCATTCTTGCAGCAGTCTGGTCGTACAGATATTCCGACAGGAGGATCCTGTTCTGGCGCTCTTCTTCGGACTCATCAATCTATTACATAGGCGGAGTGATAATCTACCTGATTTACCTCGGCGGCCTCGTAGCGCGTCTTGCGGTGGAGTACATGGTAATAGGACCTTCGGCGTTTACCTTCTCTCTGAGTTCGGCCATTAATCCAAGCGCGATTGCCGGTTTTGCAGTCACGGATGCGATCCTGACGTTTGGGATTGGGCTACTGATCGGGAGAAACATTCGTGTTTACAAGCGCTACAGGATGATAATGGATGGCAAGGAAACAGTTTCGATTAGAAACTGACGTCACTTTCTCCCACACCGGCAATATCACTCTCTGCAACACTGAGGAAAAGTTAAGTCGGCTCTACTTCCCTTCCTGTTCCTGCGCGTAAAGGGAAAAAAGAAAATACAACGCAAAGAAGAGAGCGCAGGCAGTTTTTCAAAGAAATCAAATGCAGTACAAGTGGACAGCCGTCTGGGTCACGACCGTAGGTATCATGATGGCCGGCATAGACACGAGAATAGTTGTTGTTGGCCTCCCGTCAATTGCAGCGCAACTTCACGCGGACGCAGAAGAAGCAATCTGGATAGGACAGGCATACCTCCTCGCTGGAACGGTGTGCCTCCTCTTGGTCGGGAGAATTTCAGACCTGTTTGGAAAGGTCAAAATATACAACATCGGCTTCATCATTCTCACTCTCGGCTCCGCATTCTGCGCCCTTTCGCAGACCCCGTTTGAATTAATAGTCGCAAGGGTGGTGCAGGGCACGGGCTACGCTATCATCGTCGTGAATAGTTCGGCGATAATCACGGATGCGAGTCCAAAGGAAGAGCTCGGCGCCATGCTTGGAGTCAACGTGACCGCGTGGCGGCTAGGGTCGATTGCCGGCCTGACTCTTTCGGGCTTGATTCTAGCCTTGGTCGACTGGCGAGGACTGTTCTACATCAACATACCCGTGGGCATCTTTGGCACGGTGTGGGCATACAAGGCGCTCCATGAAATTGGAACCAAGGACACGTCGAAGAAAATGGATTGGACGGGCTTTGCTCTGTTTGCAACAGGACTCACGCTGGTCCTACTTGCCGTAACTTACCTGAGCTATGGCATATCCGGCTCGAGCTTGGGCTATGCTCTCCTCGTAATTGGATTCGTTTTGATCGCCCTATTTTTCCGAGCAGAATCTAAGGCGCGCTTTCCTCTTCTTGACATGCGTCTTTTCAGGATCAGGCTGTTCACCGCGGGTAACCTCGCGCAGTTGATGAACGGGCTAGTCTTTTCCGGTTTTACTCTTCTCGCCGCGTTCTATCTTCAGATCGGCCTTGGCTATACTCCACTTCAATCGGGCCTCGCCATAATACCGCTCGAGGCCACTTACCTGGTTTTTTCACTGATTGGTGGAAAACTCTCTGACAAGTACGGTTCAAGAGCGCTCTCGACCGTCGGACTCCTCGTGACCGCGCTCGGAATTCTCTACAGCGCATCATTTACCTCGGCGACCCAGTACAGCGAGGTCGCGATCATGCTGGGCATCATCGGCGTGGGGAACGGCCTCTTCACCTCGCCTAACTCAAGAGCAATAATGGGGTCGGTTCCTGCAAACAGGAGAGGAATAGCTTCGGGATTCAGGACGACCATGTACAACGTCGGGTTTACAGCAAGCTACGGTCTCGTGATACTCTTAATTACGCTGGGTGTTCCATACACCACACTTACCTCCCTGCTTCAGGGCGCTACGACGAGCTACCTTGCGAGAGTCGAATTCATCAACGGATGCAGAATCTCGGCGATAATCTTTGCGATAATAGAGGGGGTCGCAATAATTCCTTCCGCGATGAGAGGACCGAAGGAAGTGCAGGTGCCAGTGGGATTGGAGGGGCATGGTAGTGATTAGTTTTGGAGGGAGAGATCGGAGACTGAGGATGCGCTACCTAGATTCCAAAATTCAGCCACTTGATTTATCTTAGGGCAGGGAGTTGTAGTCTTCCGTGGTGTTCACGTTGAGAAGCGAATTCAGCGAGCTGTCGTATTTTCTCAATTCCTCGACCGGCACGTATTGGACATCCCTCAGGAATGAAATGGCGTGCTTCGGCCCGAGTTTATTCTGCGCAAGCGACTTTGCAATCGCTTCTTTTATCTCAGCACTGCTGTAAACTGCGCACAAGGGTTCGATGTCGCCATTATCCCACACCGGCACGGCGCATGAGTGGCTCTGCGCTCGGGTGAAAAGAAACGAAATCACGCTCGGCGTCACGAGGGGTGAATCACAGGGCAGAATCGCGGTGTAGGGATGCTTTGCCTGTTCTACGGCAGTCAGGATCCCTCCGACCGGGTTCTTGAGGTGATACTTGTCGGAAAGCAGGAGGACACCTTGCTTCGTAGCAAGCCAGTCGAAATCACTCTCCTGTTTTGATCCAATAACGACCATCACGTCATCCGAAACTCTTAGAGCAGATTCCGTGATAATTTCAACAAAGCGCTTCCCTTTGTAGAGCAGGAAGGCCTTGTCCTTCCCCATCCTGCGACTCTCTCCCCCAGCCAGGATAACGACGGAGAAGGATCGGCGCTCTAAGCTCTCTGACATATTATAGCTTGTGGATCATCAACTACAAATCCAGAAAAAAGAGTTACTTACTCGAAGGTTACGTCCTTTAATGCGAGATGTACTGATGATAATTCTTTCAAACTAATTGCTATCGAAACGGAGAAAATGAGAATAAATGGGATGAGCATCTCTTCGCATTTTCTTCCTGTGCTCTCCGAGACTCACCTGAGGTATACCTTGCGCGGATCCAGCGCTCGGAGGCGCTGGACTTCCTCTTCGGTGGGCTCCGGCTGGACGCCTAAATTCTTCGCAACTTTGATCTTCCAGCCAGTATTCTCCCTGACCTCGTCCAGTGTCACGCCGCTCTGCAATGACTCTAGATACATCTCCCCGCTCTTTTTCTCAAACCTGTAGACCCCGAGATCTGTGACCACGGCATTCGGGCCGCTACCGGGGAGGTTGAGCTCCGCCCTTTTCTTTCTGCTTCCACCAAAGTAACCGGGCGTCGTACAGTAATCGACCGCCTCGGGAAACTTGCTCGCCTTCTGGTTGTCCATGACCAACACAAGATCGGGTGCAAGAGACCCTATGTCATTTGCTCCTCCGCTTCCGGATATCCTGTATGTCGGGTTGAAGTAGTCGCCTATGGTAGTCGTGTTGACGTTCCCGTAGCGGTCTATCTGTGCCGCACCGAGAAAGGCGACGTCGATGTGGTAGATCAGACTCGCGAGCGCGTCTATCATGTCGCAGAGGTAGATCGCCTTCTCCGCAAAGAGTGGGTGAGCGAGTTCTACCGCAACAGGAGGATCGGTATCAACAACTCCGTATTCATGCATGACGACGCAGTTCGGCGCGTGATCTCGCTTGGCAAACAACGCCGTGATGACCGGCAGCCCCTGCCCAACGAACACCACATCTCGTTCAGAAATCGACCTCGCGGCCGTGATGATTGCGGCCTCTCTCCTAGAGAAACTACTGCTAGTTCCCGACGAAGATGTTTCCTGTACTGAACCTTTGATTTGTGATTCTTCCAAGATTGTCCTCACCTACTTTCTTGAGATACTCGCTTCGCTCATTTACCCTGAAAATCCACTCCCTCGCCCATTCATCAAATCCTTCTTGGCTCTTTGATTTCTCAGAGTAGTCCTTCTGAAAGGAAGCATCAAGGTCGTAGCAATCAACCAGACCGTAGGGGTGCGCCCCATATGGAACCTCGCATACCGCGTCGACCATGAACCCCGGCATGAACGTGTGGACCTTGTGCTCCTTTACAAACTCCTTTGAAACTATCTTTTCGACCGTGACCACGCGCTTCTTCGCGGCCCGAAGCAGCCATCCATCCGAGCCGGCTGGCCCGAGCGCAAGCACGTTCCCCTCCTCGTCCGCATACTGCGAATGCATAACTCCAACGTCAGGCTCGGAGGGCGGCAGCACTGCGATCCGCGTCTTGTCAGAGAAAGGCGAAGTCATCGTGGCCATCTTGCCTTTGCCCATGAACGTGCGTATCTTCTCTATGTCACTTCCTCTGAGCGACCTGATCGGTATGAAGGGGATCTTTGTCGCGCCGGCGAAGAAGCGCAGAGACATTGCGAGGTTTGAATAGTCCTCAATCTGCAGCCTATACGTACTGCGCTTGCCTCTTGAGTCGACAGTCTTCTTTTCGACGGCGCGTTTTATGTTAAGGCAGCTTACCATCGTGAAGGAAATCTCGGCTTTCTTCACCGCTCTTGCACCGACCAGAAGATCGAGACAGGGGGCCCCCGTCCCGGCTGACACAAAAGACAAGTTCTTCCTTCCCTGCTTGATTACTTCGTAGGCAAACGCGATCGAGAGCCTGCCGCCAGAGCCGGCGAAACCAAGCTCCGCGCCGTTGTGGACAAATTCACGGACGGCCTCTGGCAGAGTCCTCAACTTACTCATGAAACTATACATTTCATCTCCGAAAGTGCTAACAAACGCAGGAGAGTCGGCGAGCTCACTCTATCTGCACTAACAATTATCATTTCTCTCTTCTTTTCTTGTTTTCCTTCTTGCCTTTTTCTTTCTTTCTCTGCTTGTACAGAGAACCCTCGGCCTTGTTTCTCGGAGCTGTATTGGGAAACAAATATAGTCATGACTAAGAGCTCAAGGAAACAAGTATATCCTGTTACGGGGAAAAGTTAGCAATATTCTCTTGTTGAGAAAAGGGACGAGAGGGAGAAAAAAGGAAAAAATGCCAGCAACGACAAATCAACAGAATAAAAAAATTAACATTGGCGAAATGACGTGGGTCGAGGTAAAGGAGGCAATCGAAAGAGACGGGGTAGACACAGTCGTCTTCCCGGTCGGGGCGATTGAACAGCACGGGCCTCACTGCGTCTTTGGTACCGACACATTCTGCGCCGAGGTAGCCGCGGAGAAGGTGGCGAGGAAACTCGGGGCACTCCTTGCGCCCACTATGCCCTATGGGCTGTCGAGCTCGCACATGAACTTCAAGGGAACAATCAGCGTTTCCCCAGAGACATTTTCGATGTTTGCACGCGACGTGCTGACCAGTCTCATTCACCACGGATTCAAGAAGATCGTGGTCGTGAATGGAAACGAACCCAACTTTTACCCGTTTGCAATGGTCGCGAGGACCCTCAGGGAGGAGACGGGCGTGCTGATTACAATATCCAACTGGTATGCCGCTTTGCAGGAAGTCTGGAAGGAACTGCCGGGGATAAAGGGGACGGAGAAAGAAAAGTGGAAGTGGTCTTACTTTATGGCGCACGGTGGGTTGCTCGAAACATCGGGAGCGATGGCATACAAAGAAGGCATCGTCAGACTTGACCTCGCAACCACGTTCGGCTCGGAGCGGAGAGAAGTCTTCTCAAACCCCGTCGTCAGCCTGCCCGCTAGAATCGACGAGGTAACACCGAAGGGGAGCTACGGCGACCCCAGGGCCGCCACTCATGAATTAGGACAGCTCTGGGCCGAGACTGCGGCCGAGCAGATGGTCGAGAAGATCAGAAAAGCATGGGAGACAATCAGGCAGCCTCCCACCGCCTAAAGAGAACCTTGCACGAATTCTTTTGCAAAGAGATCCATATTTTCATAGTTCCCCTCCTGCCAGCCGGGAAATATGATCATCAACTCCTCAAACCCCAAGGAAGCGAGCATCTTGATTGAAGAGGACACTTGCTCAATTGTTCCGTGCATTATGCTCAGGTTCGAGATCCTTTCCCCGAACTTCTTCACGGCGAGTCCAGTGGCTGCCGCAGCCCTCTCGACCCTCTTCGCATAATCTGCGCCGTCTATCCCGACAACCAGCCCTCCGTCTCCGCAGTACATGGATTTGTGCTCGATGCCTGCTCCTGCTATCTCCTGCGAGATCTCTTTCAGTTCATCAATAGAGGAAATCCTCCTCCGGTCGAGCGTGCCCGAATAGGGGAGTATGTTCATTCCATAAGCACCCTGCTTTGCTGCAACCCTGATCAACTCCTTGTTTCTCCCAGCGACCCAGATTCGCGGAAGTCCAACAGGCTTTGGTTCGCAGACAGCGTCTTTGAAATTCCAGTACCTACCCTCGAAATTCGTTGTCTTCTCCGTCCACAGTGATCTCACTATCTGCAGCGTCTCGTCCAGCCGCTCCACGCGCTCCTTGAACGGAGGGAATCTTATCCCCGCCGCCTTGAACTCGGCCTCGTCGTATCCGATCCCAATCGCGAGCTCGACCCTCCCTTTTGAGACAAGCGAAGCGGTAGCAACCATCTTTGCGAGGAGGCCGGGGTTGCGAAAGGAGTTGCACGTGGCGAGGCTTCCTATCCGAACCTTCCTGGTTAGAGCACTGAGCGCCGAGATTGTCGTCCAGCACTCGAGAATCGGCGTAGTGCCCCTCTGGATGTGGTCTGGTATCCACAATGAATCAAACCCGAGGCTTTCGGCGTGCAGGGCAGCTTCTGCGAGCCTCTGGTAGGAGACAGAGTAAGGGAGCAGGATCACGCCAAACCTAGGGGTTTTCTTATTACTACTTTCTTCCTGACCCGGCAAGAGCCTCTTCCCTCTACACTCCATCACATGAGTTCTGTGGAGACCTTAAATATTATCCACTCAACTTTCGAATTTTGAAAGCAAGCAGTTCAAAGCCGCCAAGAGAAAGGCAGGAAGAAAAAAGGCCTTTTACTCGCGCGCGCATTTGGTAGAATAACAATACAAGGGAAAGAAGAAAAACAGGAGATGCAATCTCAGTAAAATGTCAACCAGTAAGTCAACAGTAGATCTTGTAATCAAGAATGGGACCATCTACATCCCCAATGGGTTCGTCCGCGCCGACATTGCGATCGACGGTGGGAAAATCGCTGCAATCGGCAACGAGTCGAGCATACCAAAGGGTTCCAAGACAATCGATGCGTCAGGCAAGTATGTGATCCCAGGTTTCATCGATACCCACGCGCATTTTCGCGACCCAGGCTTTCTCCAGAAGGAGGACTACCTCTCGGGTACCATGGGGGCGGCCGCGGGAGGGGTAACCTTGGCCGTTGACATGCCCAACGTAGAACCTCCGCCTAACACGCTGGAGAGATTTCTTGCACACAGGGAGAATGCAAAGAAGAAAGCTGTAGTGGATTTCAGCCATAACGCAGCCGGAACTGTGCAGGGCGAGATTACAAAGATCGCAAAGGCCGGTCCGCCGATGGGTTTCAAGATATTCATGATGACTGACGTCGGGCGCGACTACCCACACATGCCCGGAATCGGAGTTGACGACCACGGAGAGCTTCTTGAGCTGTTCAAGGAGATTCGAACGACGGGCATAGTCTGCCTCGTGCACCCCTGGGACCAGCAAATATGGACCAAGCTTTCAAACAGCGCCATAAAGTCGGGCAAGACCGACTGGAAAGAGTACGCAAGGGCGGCCAGGGCATACGATTCAATAATCTTCGATAACGCCATCTCTATACTGATCAACCTTCAGAGAGTGACAGGCGTCAAACTTCACATACTTCACATGAGTTCCAGGCGCTCGTTCAACAACATCAAGGAGGCAAGGGCCCATGGCCAAACTATCACCACGGAGGTAAACCCCCACGACGTCTTCCTAGCAAACAAATGGGAACGAATCGAGAAACTCGGCCCATACTCAATCGGCTGGCAGGTCCCAGAGCACGAAGGGGACGCAACATGGGAAGCGCTGGTGGACGGAACCGCGGATCTCATTGCAACCGATCATGCGCCACATACAAAGGCGGAGAAGGAGATCGGCTGGACGAACATGTGGAAATCGCCCGGTGGCACTCCGGCCATAGAGTGGTATGGCTCGATGTTCTTCAACGAAGTCAACAACGGACGGATTGGATTTGAGAGGGTGATCCAACTTTGCTCCGAAAACCCCGCTAGAATCTTCTCCGTGTACCCCAGAAAGGGGGCTATACAGGCGGGCTCCGACGCCGATCTTGTCATCGTCGACATGAAGAAGGAGACTGTGCTCAGCGCGGACAAGATGTACACAAAGTGCGGATGGAATCCCTACTCCGGCCGGAGGCTGAAGGGAGTGCCTCAGATAACCCTTGTCAGGGGAACCGTCGTCTCGGAAGATTACGGCAACGTCGTAGGAAAGCCAGGCTACGGCGAGTTCATCTCACCGACGGTCACTCCGCCGACGGAGGAGTGGGACCCAAGCATGAGGAGGGACATCAGGGCACCTCCGGTCTCCGCCTAAAAAGTAGTAAGAAGGTTGCTACAGCAGGGCAGGATAATTAACGGGGAACTTTGGAGGCGAGAGAGGAAATTTTCTTCCCTCTCTCAAAAGTCTCCCGACTATACGGTTTTTGTTTTTTCGCCTTCAAAGTTCTGTCTGTATTTCTGCAGAGGGCTTTTTCGGGTCAGGCTTCTTTGCTTCCTTGAGATGCTCAAACTCTGTATCTTCCTCGAGTCTGACCATCCCGCCCCACTGGTAGTCTCCAGGTGGAGGTTTGATGTACTTTGAAACAAAGATGTTGTAATAATCCGATTCTGGTCCGGGCTTTGGCGCCATGTGCTTCAAAGCTACGCCGCGCATCTCCTCAATCGTGGTGAACTGCTGTAGAACCATAAAGTCGATCAGACCATCCACGAACTTTTGCGGAGTATTGATGTCCCTGTAGACCGCCGTGCAAATTCCCACGAGGTGGGCGCCGGCCATGATAATCTCAATCGCGTCATTTACAGTCGCAATGCCGCCCGAGGGCAGAAGGTGTGTCTTTGTCAATCGCGCTAGATCCGCGGTCAGTCTGACATTCGTCCTGAACCTCCCCGCAGCGGGGCCTGGCTGAGGCTTGCCAGTGAGTATATTGATGTAGAGTCTCGGAGCGCCCGGAGCCATGAAAGCGTAAAGATCAGGCTTTGCAGAGTCCATCGTCTCTATTGCTTCGGGGTGAATTGTGAATCTAAAAATCAGCGGTTTTGGCCACACAGGGATGTCCACTGCGGATTTTACCGCCTTGACGACGTCGCGAACTCTCGTAGGGTCTTCCGACCACCAAGAGCCCAGATGGTCCCAGTTCTCGTTGGGATACTCTTGATTCCGAAAAGGCGCCGCAGTTGGACACTGGAGATCCATGTGTAGAGCGCTTGCCCCCGCGTCGGCGAGCTCAGTTGCAATCGTAACCGCTTCTTCCGGAGACCTCGGAGAAAATGATCCAACGATGTGGCAGTTGTTCTCCCTCGCAAACTGCTTGTTCTCCTTGATATATCTTGCAGCGTATGTGTAGCCTGGATTGAGCAGCGCCTCGTCGCCGTTCATCGCCATATGCCCATCATCATACCAATAGCAGCGCGGAGCGGGACCGCCTTCGAACCTCTTGAAGGTGTTCGATTTTGTAACTACTGCGGATGCTCCAGTCTTGATCATCCGCCTCAAACCAAATCCGTCAACAATGTATCCTGCCGATTCTACGACGATAGGATTCTTGAGTGCAAGACCACCAGCTTCTACAGATAGATTGACCATTTGTTTGGAGAATCACCTTTTCCTTGTTTATACCTTGAAAAACGCTCTGAAGTGAGAAAAACCGCAAATCCTGATTTAAGTATTGTACCTACCTTTTTTCATAATTCTTCAAATTCGCAGGAAAGCTGAACACAGAAAATTTGCAATCCAATAGCTAAAAGAGGGGAGAGCCTGAGGAAAGAGAAAGAAAAGCGGACGGCGAACAACATTTCCTCTTGAAATTGGGGATCACCTTTGGACACGGCCTATCACCTTCCGAGACACTCCTCGCGGCGGAGAGCTGCGAGCGGTACGGATTTGATTCAATCCTAGTATCGGAGAGCACCGGAGTGGACTCGCTTTCAATCCTCGGCGCCATAGCGGCCAGAACCAACTCCATCAAGATTGGTTCAGGCATCGTCAACGTCTACTCAAGAAGCCCCGTGCAGCTTGCGATGGCCGCGGCCACGCTCCACAACCTTTCGAAAGGCAGATTTTCTCTCGGAATAGGTGCGAGCTCAAAAGGAGTCGTTGAGAATTGGCACGGTCTAGAGTACACAAGGCAATTTGAGAAGACAAGAGAGGCAATCGAGACAATAAGGGAAAAGCTCGGAAAGAATGGCCGCGGTGGCGCACCACCGCAGCAGCTTGCTTTACTTGGATTAGGGCACCACCCCCTCTCTGACATACCTCTCATACTGGCTGCGGTCGGGGACAGGATGGTTTTACTCGCAAAAGAAAAGTGCGACGGGGTGCTCTTTTTTATGAGACCATTTTCGAGGCTGAAGGAAGATGTCGAGTCTCTTGTACAGGGAGGATCCAGCTCGCGCTTCTCTGTCAACTCAAGCGTGCCGTGTTGCGTTTCATCTTCAAGTGAGGTTGCAGAAAACCGAGTTAGGCACACGGTTGCCTTCTACCTCACATACGGCCACGCCTACTGCGGCTTCATAGAAAAGAACTTGAGCGCCAAGTTTTCCCACGATACCAGCAATGCAATAAGATATTCCTGGCTCAAGGGGAAGAGAGAAGAGGCATCAAGACTGGTGCCAAGAGAACTGCTAGACGAGCTTGCGATCTATGGCACGGCACGGGAGTGCGCCACAAAGATCTCCGAGGAGTTTGCCAAACTCCAAAAAAATGCGGAACTATCGACGCTCTACCTTCAATTCAACCAAGGAGAAAAGACCTTGGAAGGCTCGCTGCATCAATTCTCAGAAGTTGCAGTTTCCCTCGTCGGAAGGTAAAGTGTCAAATACGAACAAACGCGAAGAAGGGTAGACAAAAACAGTGAGAGAAAGGAAGAAGGTGTACTATCGATGAGAAACGTTGCGATAATAGGATATGGCCTTACCAAGTTCGGAAAGAGGGAGGGGAGCCTTCGCGACCTCGCAGCCGAGGCTGGCAAATCAACTCTTGAGAGTATTCCAAATCTCGACAGGTCAGAAATCAAGGGCTTTTTCCTAACCACGACCGATGGGGAACCATACGTCACGGCCTCGGTCGCAGAGAACCTTGGGTTGAAGCCGGCCCTCTCGGCTAAACTAGAAAACTTGTGCGCGTCCGGCGGCATGGGTATCACAGTTGCCTATGGCGCCGTGGCGTCCGGCATAGTCGACGTGTGCATGGTACTCGGCGTTGAGAAGATGAGCCACCTGAAAATAGCACCTCCAATGGAGTGGGACTTTACGCGGGGAGGAATCATGCCTCCTGCGGTGTGGGGCTCGATGTATGCGCAGAAACACATGAGAGAGTTTGGAACTAGAGAGGAAGATCTCGCCCTGGTTTCAGTAAAGAACCACAGGAACTCTTCGATGAATCCCTTTGCCCAGTTCCAAAAACCCGTCACAATCGAAGAGGTGATGAAATCTCGCCCGATAGTTTCGCCTCTCAAACTCTACGATTGCACAGCAAAGACGGACGGCGCGGCTGCCGTGGTATTGACAAACGAAGAGCTCGCGAGAAAGTACACGGACTCCCCGGTGTGGATAACTGGAACCGGTCAATCCTCGCTCGGCGCATCTTTTGGGAATGTGAACCCGCAATATACAACCTGGCCGGCCGTAGCCAACGCATCGCGGGACGCGTTCCGCACTTCACACACGACTCCAGAAGATATTGACATCGCCGAGCTTCACGACGCCTTCACCATAAACGAGATCATAGAGTACGAAGATGCAGGATTTGTGGAAAAGGGGAAGGGAGGTCAATTCATCCGCGAGGGACAGTCGGAAATTGGGGGCAAGATTCCGGTGAACACCAACGGAGGTTTGATCGGTGCGGGCCACCCGATCGGTGCGACGGGCGTCGCGCAGTCCATTGAGGTAGTCCAGCAACTACGCGGAGAAGCGGGGAAGAGACAGGTCGGCTCGGCAGAGGTCGGGTTCACTTTGAACCTCTCCGCATCAGTCTCAACCGCGAGCGTGATTGTGTACGGGAGAAAGCAAAGGAGCGGATACAGCTGATGGCAGCTACAAATCAAAAAGACGATGAGAAAAGGCACGAGCATCAGATGCAATCGGTGAAGCGCTCTAATCATTCATCAGCAGAAGGAGCAGAGAGCTCGGTGCCAGAATCTCACTATCCGTGGGACGTGCCAGAGTACAACAAGATAGCCAGGTTCTTCGCTTCTCTCAGTGAGTCAAAGATCGAGACCACAAAGTGCACACTCTGCAACACAATCCAGTGGCCTCCGCGGAGCATATGCAGCAACTGCCTTTGCACCGACCTCGACTGGATCGAGATACCAAAGACCGGTACTGTGGTGGGCTTCAGCAAGGCATACGTCGGGACTAACCCAGGCGAGGAGCCTCCAATGCTCGTCGCAGCGGTTCACCTCGACGGTGAGGGAGCGCTGCGATTGCTGACAAGGATCTCGAAGGCGAAGTTTGAAGACATGAAGGTTGGGATGAAGGTCAAGTTTGCAAGGGCGGCTCTGGTCAACGGCAAGCCGTACTGGGAACACGAGCCTCTCACTAACTGATTGGGTAACAAGATTATCAACAATCCAAGGCAAGGTGCGACCTTCTCTGTTTGGTTGTAGGGGATAGGCAAGTAGTAAGAGGAGGAGGAAGAAAGAAGGGTAAGATCGGCACAGACAGCCGTGTCGTGGTTGTGACGGGGGGAACTTCGGGCATAGGCAGGGCAATCACTGAGAGGTTCCTCGCAGGAGGGGCGAGGGTCGCGACAATCTCCCGGAACCCGGAGAAACTGACTGGTTTGGAGGCCAGCTCAGGCGTTCTTTTGAAAATTAGGGCTGATATCACAATTCCGGAGGAAGTAAAACACGCTGCTCAAGTCATCGCAGAAAAATTTGCTTATGACGATGGTGGAGGGGGAAGAAAATCAACACCGGCAAAAAAGGCCACCCCAATTTCAGTCCTCGTCAACAACGCCGGCGTTTCCGGTCCCATCAAGCCATTGACCGAAATCTCGCCCAAAGAGTGGGACACTACGATCGCCGTCAACCTGACAGGCACCTTTCTCTGTTGCAAGTACATCGTGCCACTTATGATAAGGGCAGGAGGGGGCGGCAGCATCATTAACATCTCTTCCATGGTCGCAAAGCGCCCGTCTGCGCTCAGGTCGCCGTACTCTGCCTCGAAGCTCGGCGTCGTTGGCCTTACGAGGTCTCTCTCAGCAGAGTTAGGGCGCTACGGCATCACGGTGAATGCTCTCTGCCCTGGAGCCGTTGAAGGTAGCAGGATCGATGACGTGATAGTAGGATACTCTAGGATGCGCGGCGAGTCGGTGGCACGCACGAGACAAAAGATGATCGATAGGTTGCCATTCAAGAGGTTTGCAAGGCCGGAGGAGGTTGCTGGCGCAGTTTGGTTCCTCGCCTCAGAAGAGGCGCGCTCGATTACAGGCCAGGACTTTGACCTCGCTTGATTTTAAAAATCAAAGTCGAATTGCGCTTTTCGCAACCGTATTAGGCAATTTTAGCAAAAGCTCCTAGACTCTTCTACGCTTTGTTTAAATCGAGACACGAATCCAGTCACAGTGCAGAGAGATGCGCGGCTGTAGCGTTCACTATCATGAAACCGTGGATCTTACCGATTCCGTAGACTCGAAGCTCATCGATCCCCCAAAGATATCACTTAGGAACTACGAGGAAGACATCGAGGAACTCGTCTCCTCTGTCAGAGAGAAAGGGTTGATTCAGCCGATCCTGATCCGACCCACTGGCGACAGGTTCGAGGTCGTCGCTGGCGCGAGAAGGCTAGAGGCGTGCAAGAGGCTGCGCTGGGGGAGGATCCCATGTATAATTCGCGAGCTCTCGGACAAGCGCGCCTACGAGATTTCCCTGACCGAGAACATACAGCGAAAGACGATGAACGCGGTCGAGGAAGCAAAGGCTTTCAGGCTCTACATAGATCAAAACGGTTGGGGCAGCGAAAGCCAGCTTGCCCACAAGATAGGCAAGAGCCAGGAGTACGTCTCGCAGCGGCTCTCGATACTCTCACTTTCAAAGAACGTTCAGCAGAAAATTATCAGACATCAAATAAATCCGAGCGTCGCCCAAGAAATCGCAAGACTCCCGGACCCTCAAGTGCAGAAAATTCTGTCCGAGGAAGCGGTAAAGCATGGGATGACCGTGGGCATGATCCGCGATACCGCCAAATCAGTCAAGCAGGGAGTTAGCATACAGAGCGCGATACGCCAGGCCGACCTGAAGAGAAAGCTGGCGCACACGGGCGGTCAGATTATCTCCGATGAATCACTTGAAGACATTATGTCAATCAGCAACAGTGATGCCAGTGAACCCGACTTTGTAAAGGATCAGAAAGTGTTCGGACCTTCGAGGAGTGCATCGCTCAGAGCTATTGAAAAGGCGATACTCGTTTTGAAACTGGCGCTCTCAAGGATGGGGTCCCTGATTGACGAGATGCCTGAAGACAGCGAAGTCAAAGACATGCTGCTTGAAAAGAGGCTCGTCATTCACAACATGATTGATTCGTTGATTAAATCCAAGATCAAACTGGGTTACAGGGTGGATGACGAAACCGAACCCGCGATCACACACGGCATGAGATGAAAAAAGCTGAGAAAAAGTGGAGAGATACCGTTATTTCGTCTCTCCCGCGCTAGTCTATCTCTAAGCCGACCTGAATCTATTCATCGTATCATTGGCGAAGATCTCGAGCACGCGCCTTTTCTCGACGAGCAGTGGAGACGGAACCCACAGTGAAAACTCGTTGAACCCGGACTTGACCAGGTCCTCGACCTTGTTGTTTATCTCCTGAGTCGTCCCGATTAGTGTGAAGAGCTGGACGATTTCGTCTGTAACGTACTCCTTCGCCTTTTTCACGTACTCCGCTTCGAGCTTCGGGTCTACGTGAGCACCCTTTGCGTACCCTCTCTTTATCATGTTGTACTGCTCTTCGCTCACTCCAAAGGACTTCATCCACTCCATTGGCGCGAACAGTGTCATAAGGGCGCCGTACCCTCTGAGCGAGTCGAGCACCTTTTGCTTGTCGTTTGTGATGTACGTGGGGAACCAGCCTACCAGAGAAACAGAATCGAACTTGCGCCCCGCCCTATCCGCCCCGGCTCGTATGCTTTTCTTTGCGTGATCCATGACGGCCGGATCTGTGTATGGAATTATCGCGCCGTCTGAGAGCTCTCCAGCGACCTCCATGATCTTCGGTCCTTGACCCGCGACATAGATCGGAATGTCGGGCCTGCACTTCATCCCGAGTTTCACATCATGAATCTTGAAGTATTTGCCCTCGAAAGTCACAGTTTCTCCCGCATAGAGCCTCTTGGAAATGGTTACCATCTCACGGACACGAGCGTACCCCGAACTAGTTTCAAACCCGAGGTCCTTCGTCATCTCCACCATGTTGCCAACTGCCACTCCCATTCCCATCCTTCCGTTGGAGAGCTCATCCAGCGTTGCGATTGCTCTCGCGTTGATCACTGGGTGCCGGGTAAATGGGTTGATCATCCCCGTACTGAGGTGAATCTTTGAAGTTGCGAGCGCAACGGCCGTGAGGTTCACGTAGGTATCGCGGACTCTGTCCGAGAGCCACACCGAATCGTACCCGAGGTCCTCGCCATACTTTACGACAGAAACCACGTCGTTGTAGTGATCGACGTTGGTCGAGAGATTTACGCCAGAGAATCCAAACTTCAACTTGTCAATGCTTCAGCTCCAAGTTTATACTTTTTTCTTCTCGTAGTGAATTTTTCCTCAAGGGCTCGGGCGTCTTTATTGGTTTTCCTTCCAACCTTTCTCGCTGCGCATTTCGCTGACTGGACGCGGATAGCGGTTCATTTAAATCGAGACGTGCGGCCGCATATTACTAACCTACGGTTTCTCTTCCATTTTCCAACAACAACAGAAGAAAGTGATCAAGGATTTCCCATGGAGTTCTATGGAGTCAAGCTACCCCTTGTGAAGCAGGGGGATGATTACGTAAAGATAATCGTGGATGCAATCAACCAGTCGGGCCACGCCATCGAGGAAAAGGACATCATCGTAATTGCGAGTAAGATAGTGTCCTCCGCGCTCGGGATGATGGTAGACATTTCCAAGATCAAACCATCTCAAAAGGCAAAGGCCGTCGCAAAGAAGTACGGCCTCAATCCGAACCACATCCAGTTGATCCTCAATGAATCCGACGAGGTGTATGGGGGGGTTGCGTATCAGAACCCAAAGTTCATCGTCTATTGGACGAGAAAGGGGGAGGCGTTTGAGATCAACTCGGGAGTCGACATCAAGAACTCCCCGATTGGCATGGAGACAGTGGACATTCCGGAACCAAACAAGGTGGCCGACGAAATTAGGCGGCGGATTCTCGAGCTGACCGGTAGAAAGACCGTTGGAATTCTGATCATCGACAGCAACTGGTATCCTCTGCGCAACGGCTCAATTGGGTTCACCGTGGGACTCTCAGGCTTTGAGCCCGTGAAAAACTGCACCGTGGATGAGAACGGAAAACCAGCCTACGACATATATGGAAGGCCGGTTCCTCTAGCTAGACACAACGTCGCAGACGATATCGCCGCTGGAGCTCACCTCCTCGTTGGTGAGGCGGGGGAGAGAGTTGGCGTCGTCATCGCAAAGAACACGCCGGCGCAATTTTCGGACAACCCCGACTACAACGCTCTCTACCTTACTCCGAAGGAGTGCACAATTATGCGAACGTTCAAGCCGACAAGGAAGATTGTGGTTAGGAAACAGTGGCGCGACTCTGAGCCTGTGCCTCCACCTGCTCCTCCTCTTCAGCAGCAAGTAGCAGCGCCCGTTGCCACTGGTAGAAGCAAGGGCAGCAAGAAAAAGTAAGTGCGCCTCTACAAGAGGGGAGGGGTGCTTACTTTCTCCTCTCCCTGTGTTTTCTTTACGATAAACTATTGTTAGTCTGTGCAAAGATCGAGTCGAGAGCTCTCACCGCGAGTGCCCGAATCACTCTCACTTTGTAGCGATTCATCCGAAGCGGCTTTGCCTGCTTTGTGAGAAGAGTCTGGATCTCCTGCTTCAATTTTGCATCGTTCTTCCTACCTATGCCGAGTTCAGTTGCTTGCTTTAGCAGGATCGGGAGCGGTGCGACGCCACCCAAGACCAATCTCAGCGACCTTATCGTTCCATCCTGAGGGTCAAGGCTGCCGGAGGCCGCGACGCTGGCGAGGGCAAAGTCCCAGTTGTTCCTCACCCTGTGTTTGATGTACACACTATTCACCTCGCCACGCGGGATTCTGACCGAGACGACAATCTCGTCGGGCTTCAGGATGTTGTCCTGCACGTTCTTCGGTCCGAGAAAGAAATCCTCGAGGTCAATCTCTTTGGAGCGAGAACTCTCTCGGGGGCTGGCAATCTTCACTTTCGCTCCAAGTGAAATAAGAGCAGGAGCCGTATCAGAGGGGTGGGACATCACGCATGTCCCGAGGTTGTACACGGAAAAGTAAGTGGAGTTGTCGCCCGTGATCGCGTAGCACTGCTTCCCGCCTTTCTTGAAACAGTCAAAGGCCGGGTGCCTGAAGTACCAGCACCATGGCCTCTGGCAAAGGTTCCCTCCTAGAGTGCCCATGTTTCGTATCTGATATGTGGCCACGGAGCCCGCGGCCTGCGCAAACGCGGCATACCTCTCATTGATCACCGGGTCGCTCGCGATCTCGCTCAAGGTGACCGCGCTCCCGACCACCGTCTCGCTTTCGCCATGCGATACCCGCTTTAACTCCTCAATCTTCTTGATGTTAACAAGCGCCGAGGGAATCGGCATCTCCCGGCCGCTGACCCTGTCCTTCATCAGCCCGAGCAGGTCTGTCCCTCCGCCGAGTATCTTCGCTCTGCCCTCGTATCGTCCAAGGATCTCCAGGGCCTCCTTCAGGGTTGAGGGCTCAAAGTACTCAAATTCCGGAAGCTCATACAACAACCTGTTTTACACTCAACTCCATTTTTCTGCTTTCTTCCACGTGCTCGAGAGCTTCAATTATCCTGTCCGGAGTCATTGGGGCAGAGTAGATCTTCGCGCCCGTCGCAAAGAAAATTGCATTCCTTACCGCGGCTGCGACCGGGACGAGAGGGGCCTCCCCGACGCCCTTTGCGGAGTACGCAAAGTATGGGTCCTCGGCCTCGATGTTGAACGGGACAATTTCAGGTACCTCGCTTGGCGAAACCATCCTGTACTGGTGCAGGTCGGGGTTCAGTATGATACCCGTCTTTGAATCAATCGAGGGATTCTCATACATTGCAAACCCCAGCCCCATCGTGATCGCGCCGTAATGTTGTGATATGCAGAACTTTGGGTTTAGGGCTCTCCCGAGCTCGTGGGCGGAAGTTATCCTCACTACCCTGACCGCGCCAGTATCTGTGTCGATCTCTATCTCGGCGACCTGCGTCCCAAATGTCTTGAAAGCTACGTCCTTCGGGTTCGCGACCCTGCTCCCCTTTCCTTCTACGACCTTGCCCTCCGGAAGAAGGAACTCCCTGCACACCTGTTTGAAAGTTGTAAAAATTTCAGGCCTTGACTTCAAGTAAATCTTCCCGAGCGCCGACTGGAGCTCGCTCGCTGCGACCCCAAGTTTCTTTGAAGCAAGTTCGAACACCTGCTTGCGCGCGTTGTACGCAGCCTGGAGTATCGCAGGCGCCATCTCCGCCGTCATCCTGGACGCGTGTGTACCCGGGGAATACTCCGTCTGGTCGGTGTCTCCCCAGTGTACTTTGACATCGTCGAGCTCGAGCCCGAGCTCTTCGGCCACGAGCATGGTAGCCATTGTCGCCTGCCCTCCTCCGATGTCCACCATCCCACAGTAGACGGTCGCCCTCCCCTCACCATCGACGGTGACTCTCGCCTTTGCCCTGAATGGAGGAAGGCCGACTCCTTCGTAGATATAGGAGGACATTCCAATGCCCTTCCTGATGGAATTACTACTCGCTTCTGCCTGCGCGTTGAACCGCGCGTACTCTTCCCTCTTTTTCTTCCAGTCACTCGCCTCCACGACCTTTGCAATGCACCTGTCGAGGTTCTTCGCCGAGTACTTGATCTTCTCAGCCTGCTCTCCATAGATTGTATAGTTCTTCAGACGCAGCTCTGCAGGATCCATGGAGAGTTTTGCGGCGAGTTCCTCGATGAGCGACTCGAGGGGAAAGTTCCCGATCACCCTCATAACGGAGCGCATGTATCCCGTGAGGGGAGTGTTCGTGTGAACGCCGACCTGCTCTACATATGCATTAGGGCAGTCGTAGAGCTCGAAGGAGTGCTCAATCGCCTTGTCCCCCTGCGCACCGTAAGTGCTTCCAATTCCTAGGTTGAGCACAATCCTCGCTTGGATTGCCACGAACTTCCCGTCTCTTGTAGCTCCGATCTTTATCCACGACTTGGAGCTCTGCCTGTGCGGGTGGGCGAGGAACTCCTCCGGTCTAGTAAGCTCGAGCCTCACAGGCCTCGCCGTGAGCATAGAGAGCCTGCTCGCGTAGTGGAGGAACCGCTGCGCACCGGCCTTTGAGCCGAATCCGCCTCCCATGAACTTGTCAATTATCCTCACGTTCTCTATGGGAATCTTGAGCGACCTCGAGAGGTCGTCCTTCACCTGCCAGATCCCCTGGGAAGAATCGTAGACCGTCAGCTTCTGCCCGTCCCAGCTCGCGACGCAGGATCTCGTCTGGAGGGCCGCGTGGAACTGGAAGTTCGTCGTGAACTTGCCCTCGACCGTGACGTCGGCCTCCATGAAGCCTGCCTCGATGTCGCCGCGCTTCATGACGAATGGCTTTCCCTCGAATACGTTGCCCACCGGCCTTGCGTGCGGAGCTCTCGACACGGTTTCTTCCACTTGGTCTATCGACGGGACAATTGGGGCGCCGGGCTTCATCGCCTCCTCTGTGTCAAAGACAGCGGGGAGCACCTCGTAATCCACTTCTATGAGTTCAAGCGCCTGCTGGGCAATTTCGATAGTGTCCGCGGCAACCACTGCGACCTCCTGCCCGTAGCAGCCAATTTCCTCGGCGAAAGCAGTCTGCGGTATGGTGTACCAGAAGGTGTTCCATCCGGGGCAGTTGTTCTTTGAAATTATCGCCCTAACTCCTGGAAGCTTCTCTGCCCTGCTCGTGTCAAGGCGAGTTATCCTCGCATGTGCGTGTGGACTCCTCAGTATCTTCGCATAAAGCATTCCAGGAAGTTTGATGTCACCAGAGTACTTTGCAGCGCCCGTGGCCTTGTCTGGACCTTCGAGCCTGTTGATGTCCTTTCCTATAATCGTGAACTCTCTTTCGAGCTTCGGGGGAGCTTCTCCCTCGACCAGTAGCCTTGGCTCTCTGTCAACCATTTTCTCTTGAGTCAACTTCTCCCTCTCCTTTTCTTTTTGGCTAGCGAGCCTGCGCTGCTTCTAGGGCGGCCTTGAAGATGTTCGGGTAGGCTCCGCATCTGCAGTAGTTCCCTGCGATCGCGTCCTTGACCTGCTGCAAAGTTGGCCTTTCCACTTTGTTTGTAAGAGCTTCCAAAGTCATCAAGAGGCCCGGCGTGCAAAAGCCGCACTGAAGTGCATCCTCTTTCACAAATGCCTGCTGAAGCGGGTGAAGCCTTTCGCCCTGGAGCATGCCCTCGACGGTCTCAACCTTCCTCCCGTTCACCTCTGCGGCAAGGACCGTGCATGAGAAGACAGGGGTGCCGTCGAGTAGCACGGTGCAGACGCCGCACTCGGCGCGATTGCACCCGAGCTTTGTCCCCGTCAAATCTAACTTTTCTCGCAGAAGCTCAGCGAGCGTAAACTTGCTCGGGACTATCACGTGGACGCTCGAACCATTAATCTTCGCGTCGATCGTGACCTCGCGAGAGCCCGAGACTGCTTCTGGTTTCATCATCAATTTGCGTTGCCAACCCCTTCTGCGCATTACCAGAAACTAAAGGTTTGCTTCTGAAAAAGTAAGAGAGCGAAAGGTAAGGCAAGGCTGCAAACCATGGCTGATTTGTCCCTCTTTTTCCTCCCTCGCTTCCTGCATTGTCTTTGTATCCGTGGCGGGAGAGAGAGGGGTACAAATCACATGGAAGAAAAATGATTTAATCCATGGCGAAAAGACAACTCCTCATCTTAGCAAGAAGAGAAAGAGAGGGTGACAAGGGTCAAAATTTGACAATGACCGTACCAATCGTGATACAGGAGCAGAGTAAGAAGTGGCTCAACAAATCACTCCTGCGCAAGGAAGATCGGCGCTTCTTGACGGGCCAAGGTTCTTACACGTGTGACCTAAGGCTACCAAATCTTACTTTTGCAGCTTTTGTGCGCAGCCCTTATGCCCACGCAAAGATAACAAAGATTGACGCGAGCAAGGCACTCGCGCTGCCCGGAGTTCTCGCGGTGATCACGGGGGCCGATGTCGCAAAGGAAATAGATCCCCTCGCAAATCTCCTCTCACCCCCTTACAACCAGCAGAAGGATTATGGCATCGCTGTTGAAAAGGCAAGGCATGTCGGAGAGCCGATTGCCCTAGTTATCGCAAAGGACAAGTATACCGCATACGACGCGGCCGAGCTCGTCGACGTCGAGTACGAGATGCTCCCCGCGGTACTTTCCCCACAGCAGGCTGTGGAGCCGGACAGTCCGCTCGTTCATGAGAACGTACCGTCGAACGCCATGTGGCACAGAAAGTTCATCTACGGTGACGTTGACGGCGCCTTTCGCTCCGCCGATCTTGTCGTCAGCGAAAATTTCCACTTTCACAGGTTCACCTCCGCCCCACTGGAGAACAACGCGGCGCTTGTAAGCTACAATCAGGGGCGGGACAGTTTTACCATCTGGAGCAACAACCAGAGGCCCGCGCACATCATTGGCATGGTGGCGAAGGCGCTCAAGGTTCCGCAGAACAAACTACGCTTCATCAGCCCCGACATTGGCGGAGGTTTCGGGATCAAGGTTGAGAATTATACGTACATCATGCTCCTGGCGATAGGCTCACGCAGGGTGAAGAGGCCTGTCCTCTGGGAGGAACTCCGCTCGGAGCACATGGTTTCCTCGGCACACGGAAACGAGGTCTACTACACCGCCGAGATTGCGCTGAAGAAGGACGGCACGATACTCGGCTACCGTGCAAGAGCGGTGCATGACGAAGGCGCCTACATGCGAAGGGAGCCGCTGGGGGCGTTGAACTTTATCAGACACGCGAGCGTTGTCTACAAGTTTCGGTGTCTCGAGATGGACGTGTGGGCGGTCGTTACCAACAAGTGTCCGGTGGGTCCGAACAGGTGTTACGGCAAGATGCAGCAGAACTATCTCGTCGAAAGGATGATCGATTCAGCCGCCCGACGCCTAGGTATGGACCAGGTCGAGATCAGGATGAAGAATTTTGTCGCTCCAAAGCAGATGCCCTACGAGACGCCAACTGGAGGAATTCTCGACGGCGGCGACTATCCCGGGTTGCTCCAGAAATTGGCTGACGGAGTAAACTACGAGGAGGTATTGAGGGAGAGGGATCGGCTGCGTGCCCAAGGCAGAATAGTGGGCGTCGGGATCTCGATGGGGATGGATTCCTCGCCCGTCAATCCAGGCTTCAGTCACGTGATCAACCCAAAGTCGCACAGTTCTGGAGAGAGCGAGGCCGCGCTGATCAGGATGAATGAGGACGGGAGTGTGTCGGCGGCTGTTGGAACGACTCCGCAGGGACAGGGGCACGAGACTACAGTTTCACAGATCGTTGCAAACGTACTGACGGTTCACCCTGATCAGGTAAACGCGCTGCCGGGATTTGATATGTGGACGCATCCATACACGCCTCACTCGGGGACCTACGCGAGCAGGTTCGCTATATGCGCAGTGGGCGCTCTCGATGGAGTGGCGCACAAGCTCAGGCAGAAGATAATGAGGATAGCAAGCCATGCGCTCGAAACTCCACAGTCTGAACTTGAGCTCGTTGACGGGAAAATAATTTCTCTGGAAGGAAGCAAATCAATGACTCTCAGGGAGGTCGCAGAGATTGCGTGGAAGGACCTCTCGAGGCTCCCAAAGGGAGAGGAGCCCGGACTCATGGAGCTCTACGTCTACAGGGCACCGCTGTACCTTCCAGTTGACGAGCAACGCGGGAACTTTGCACTTTCCTACTCCTCGAGTGCGTGTATGGTGTTCGCGGAGATAGACAAAGAGACCGGGATGACGCATTTGAGGAGGGTCAGAATAGTAGAGGACCCCGGAAACGTGATAAACCCGATGATCGTCGAAGGGCAGATCCACGGGCAATTAGGGCATCAATTGGGTGCAGCGCTGTTTGAGCAGCACAAGTACAACGACGAGGGCCAGCTTATGACTTCCTCGTTCATGGACTATCTCGTCCCCACGGCTCTCGACTTCCTCCAAGGGTCACCGTTCGAGGTTGACGAGTACCCGGTTCCGTCGCCTTTCACTCCGATTGGAGCCAGAGGTACCGCGGAGGGAGGAGGTGCGCCTCTGATCGCCTGTGCGAATGCAGTAGCTGACGCGCTCGAGCCGCTCGGCCTGAAGATGAACGACTCGCACGCAGATCCTGTCGAAATATTGGAAAAACTACAAAGCGTGAGGAAAAAGTAATAGTGAGCGCGAAACAAAAAAAGTGGGGGATTTACTGCGGGAGGAAAAAGAGATTCTGCCTCCCAACTCGCTCTCTCCTTTTTTGTCGCTTCCTGTAAGAGCTCTTTGGTCTTCAGGACCAGTGTTCGACGTATATCAGGAGTATTGTTTGTACCAGCCCACGTAATCCTCAAGTGCCCTTGGCATGTCATACATCGGCTCGTATCCTATCTCCTTCCTGCTCCTTTCCAGGCTCATGGGTTGCTCTGCCTTGACTGCGGGACTTCCAATTGACAACTCCTCAACCTTGATCCTTGCTTGGGGAAGGATTTTTCTTACAATGTCAATTATCTCGTGGGGCGTATACATTTTCCCCATTCCTACGTTGTAGATCCTGCTCGAAATATTCTTGCTTTCCAAAGCTAGTACCGTGGACCGAGCTGCGTCCTTGGAGTAGACAAAGTCGATGGCTCTCGGGCTCAGCGTCGCCTCTTCGCCTTTGAGCGACTTTTCAATGAGATGCTTGAACATCACCGACGGCCCACCTCCCCCACTGCCGGACCAGGGGCCGAAGACCGCCCCAAACCGAACGGCGACAAAGTCCAGGCCGTACGATTCTACGTAATTCAGACCAAGGTTCTCGCAGGTCAATTTTGTCGAGGCATAGACGGTCGTGGTTCTCGGGTAGTTGTCCTCGGATAGTTTCCCACTTTCGAGGCCGCCTCTTCTATACGTATATAGCACAGATGAACTCGTGAACACGATTCTCTGTATGTTGAGTTTCCTCGCGGTCTCGAGTATGTTTACAGTTCCCATTATATTCAGGCGAATTGCATCATATGGCTTTTGAGCGGCGCCGACGGTCAGCATGGGATTTGCTGCGGTGTGAATGATCTTTGTAATTCCTTTGCTCCTGATCAGGTCCTCGAGAGCCTCAAGGTTCAGCACGTCGCTCACTACGATGTCAAACTTTTGCGGATCTACGATCTGCCTGATCGACTCAAGCTGAGGCCTGACATCGTAGATAACCGGCCTCTCCCCCTTCTCGACCGCGATTCGTGCAATCTGCGAACCTACCAGTCCGGCACCTGTGATCAGCGTGGCCAACTATTTCTCGGCGAGTAAGTCCAAATCAAATATATCAATATTGAAGAATTTTGAGGAAGGAAGAGGAAAAACTCATCACTGGCCGTTTCTTAGATCATGAATTCTTGTTCTCTTTGATCACTTGCTGACGCTGACCTTTGGGGCAATCTTCATGGAATCGGCGGAGCTGCAGACAAATTCGGATCACGGCAGGCAGATCTGGTGGTAGCCTTAGTTCGAATTAGAAAAAGAAGGGAGAAGAGGAGTACGCTTGCTGGACGCCTGTAGCCTTAAATCGCTTAAATATCACAAAAGGCGATTTTTTGGTTCCATGCCAGAATACGACGTCTCCGTTGACTTTGCAGGCATTCACCTAAAGAATCCGATTGTCGCTGACTCTGCGGGTTACGCATTGAGCCCGGCAGGCCTTAGAAGATTATTGAAAGCTGGTTATGGCGCAGTAATTACAAAATCGGCAACCTGGGATCCTCTCCCATCCTTCCCGAGAAAGTGGGACAAGAGCCCCACTCCCAGATGCTACTGGGACATTGGAATGGACGGCACAGAGGCTCTTGTAAATCCTGGGTACAAGAGGATGGCCGAATACATCCAGGAGGTAAAGCCGCTTGCGGATCAATTAGGCGGACACATCATAGGGAGCTTCTCTCCCCGCACCCCCGAGGAAGCCAGTATAATCGCACGCGAGTACGAGAAGGCGGGAGCGAGCGGAATTCACATGGACCTCGTGTGCCCGAGCGCCAGCACTTTCCGTGGGAAGCAGCTTCCAGGGAAAAACTGGGAGCGATTGGGACAGTGGTGGTCGCAGGGAGGCCCGGAGAGAGCAATGGAAGCAATCAAGGCGGCGAAGGACGCAATAGATATCCCCCTGCTGCCTAAGGCTTTCTTTACAAAGTGGGCCGTTGAAAGACCCGACGCAATACGAATGATCGAGAACACGACAAGATTGGACGCTCTCTCGATTCACACCTCGCGCTACGAGGGAGGCATTTGGGTTGACATTTACAGGGGCAGGGCCTCCACTTTTCCGAAGAACCCATCGCTCGAGAGCGTGGTGCCTCTGACGGTTGGCAACACGATGAAGCTCGCAAAGGTCACACGCAAGCCCATCCTGAGCGCGGGAGGAATCTCGACTGCGAGCGACGCGATCCAGATGATAATGGTCGGCGCCACAGCAATTGGAATCTGCCGTGCCGTGTATCGGGACTACAAGCTGATCGACAAGCTCCTCGAAGGAATCGAGGCGTACATGGCAAGCCAGGCAATTGAAAATTTGAGCGAGATACGCGGCATTGCCCTAAAGCATCCTGTGAGGGCTGAAAACGGTCTTGCCATCGAGCACGACGCGCAGGCAGTTCCACTGCTCGAAAGCGAGCTCGCTACGGCCTCGATGACTTCAAAGTGACAAATCAACAGCCAGGTAACGAAAAAGTTAATCTAAATCGGGCGTTTGTCACAACCATGTTCGAGTAGTACCAGAGCGTGACTTTAGATTGTTAGACGAATCTCTCGAAATTACGCAGTATCTGTCAAAGGAGGAGCACGACGTTGTGTCCGCTTATTCGCCGGGGTTCAACCGCAGACCCAGTTTCGGCAAATCTCTCGCAGTTGTCGCAATCGACTTTACGACGAGCTTTGTCGGACTAGATGCACCAATCGCAGAGTCGATAAAGATATGGCCGAAGAGCAGCGGTGCAGTAGCTTGGAGGGCCGTGCGTAACGCAGCAAAGATAATCAAAGCTGCGCGGAAATTGAACATTCCAATTTACTACACGATCCCTCTCCCGAAAAGGTCGCCGCCGTCCGCGGGGTTTGGATCAAAGACGAGCAGAGAGAAGAACGAGAAGGACCAGATCACGGTAGTGAGCGAGATCGAGCCCAGAGAGGGAGATCACCTAATTTACAAGCACTACCCGAGCGGCTTTTTTGCCACGAACATGGTTTCGGAGCTGATCAAGGATAGCGTCGACACGCTGATCATAACGGGCGGGACTACGAGTGGTTGCGTGAGAGGCACGGTGGTCGATGGGGCCTCTTACCACTTTAGGAGCATACTCGTCTCAGACGCGGTTTTCGACAGAGTGAAGATCTCAAACACCGTGAGCATATTCGACATGAGGATGAAGTATGCGGACGTTGCTTCCACGGAGGAGGTGCTGAAGCACCTCGAGTCTCTGGAGTCCGCGAGGTTTGCCGATTCCATAATCCGAAGATGAGACCTTATGCTCGTATCTTTCACTTCTTTTCGCTAAAAATGGTTTAGGCATTGGTCTCGGCCCCTTAAAAATGGGATGGTTTCAGAAGAATGGAACGTACAAATTGTTCTGTTATATTCGATATTCCTCGCAATGTTCAAATACACTAATTTCATTGAGCGGGCTTATGGCTTTAAGCAGAACCGTACTAGCAGTTATCGTTATCGTGATTTTAGCGATAGCTGGTATAGGAGCTTATACCCTATCTGTAGCAAATTCAACAGTCACGGTTAGTACGACCGTGACACAGGTAACGACAGTAACTCAGGGAACTGGCGGCCAGACAGTAACCGTAACTCAAAGCGGGACCGGTGGCCAGACAGTAACACAAACAGTAACACAAACAGCCTCCGGAGGCGGTGGCGGAATCAACCAGACTCTCATTGCTTTGTCAAAAGCTGAAGGTGGACAGGTCACGTGCTACTGTGTCATGGACACAGGTGACTGGCCAACATTCAACGCAATCCTCACCAAAGCGTTCCCATGGATTCACGTGAACTATGTGGGACTTTCTCCCGGTGACATCGTCACAAGGGCAAAGACGGAGTACCAAGCTGGACACGTCCAGGCTGATATCCTCGTTGATTCGCAACCAGCTCTCATGCAGCTCATCCCAACTGGAGCACTGACGCCCTACGTCAGCCAAGAGGAATACCTCAACAACTATTCAGGCATAGACCCGACCGGCTATATCCATCCGATATTCGGTCTACCAATCGGCTTGATATGGAACACAAACTTGGTGAAGGACAACACTACGCTGCCGACATCGTGGTACGGCATCGCAGATTCACAGTGGAAAGGCAAGCTTGTCTTCGATGATCCATCCACACTGAACCTTGCAGGCCCACTGTTCTCATCACTAGGCGTCTCAACCACCAATCAATCATTCATCAACTGGCTCAATCAGGTAAAGGCAAACAACCCGATCATCACCTCGAGCGCTGGAGACGCGTACACTGATGTTTCGACAGGTCAAGCAGCAATTGGTCTCGGATACCTCAACGATTTCGTGGGCGGACAGGCCTCGGGGGCGCCGGTAGGTTTCAAGTCACTTGGCAACACATTCTACATCAGTCCAGTCCCAGGAGCACTGACAACAAATGCACCACATCCGTACACAGCAAGACTGCTACTTGAGTGGTTCCAGTCGTACTCTGGAGCTGTAGCATTCTCACTGACAGGAAGAACACCAGTCTTTGGGTTGGTCGCTTCGCACTACTTCCCGGCGATTCCGGAAGGAACGGCACTGGTCGCAATGGGTGCAAACTCTAGCCCGAATATGTACGTCAACGGCACAGCTTGGGTAAACCTCTACACTAGCATCTTCGGACCCTAAATCACGCACAATAACAGAGTTGCAACTGAACAAGTGGCAACGAAAATCCCCCTGGCCTTTTTTTTGGCCATATCTGTTTTTTTTATTCTCCCTATAGCTTTCCTCGTGTACGGCAGTTTTGTTCCCGCAATCAACTCGCACGCCTTTACTACCTCGTTTATCGTACAGGCATTCACGTCACCTAGAACGTGGCCTCTCCTCGTCAACACTTTAGAATACGGACTTGTTAGCGCTGCAATCGCCGTCGCAATCGCGGCTGTGTACGCATGGCTTCTTGCTAGGACAGACATACCTGGCAAGAGTTTTCTCAAATTCCTACCACTGTTCCCGTTGACGCTGCCAATGGTTGTCAAGGCGTTCGCGTGGATCTTCCTTTTCAGTCCGACGATAGGGCTTGTCAACAACGCCATTAAAACAGTGACAGGCATCCAGTTTCCAGTATTCAACATCTACTCTATGGCCGGTTTGATCTTTGCAAACGCAGCTGGTGGCATTCCGCTTGCCTTCCTTATGATCGAGGCCTCGCTGCTCTCCATGGACTCTGCACTCGAAGACGCTTCAAGAACGACGGGTGGAGGAGGAATCGCAACCGTCTCTAGGGTGACCCTTCCACTTCTAACGCCTGCGATAGTCTCTGTTTTCATTTTGGAGGCATTGATCGGAGTGGAATCGTTTGACTATCCTTTCATCCTCGGGAGGAACCAGATTCCGACACTCGCGACCGAAGTGTACAATCTAGTCAATGTGACTTACAACTACGCTCTAGCGTCGGCCTACGGCATTATGTTCCTTATCATGACCATCGTGCTGATTACGTTGTACCTGTGGTATGTACGGAAATCTTTCAAATTTGTTACTGTAACAGGGAAGGCTTCACGCCCGACGCTTTTCAGGCTGGGACAGTGGAAGTGGCCCGCTTTACTTTTCTGCGCAGCGGCGATGCTCGTCGCGTTCTTCCTCCCATTCGCAACGATAATTTTGGTATCTCTTGTCCCGTTCTACACTGTGGCTCCGGGATACAATACATTTGCGGTACTTACGCTGAACAACTACGTAAAGGCCATCCATCAACCACTCTTCCTGCAAGCTACGATAAACAGCTTCGAACTCGCTATCGGAGCCGGTGTCCTCACGACGCTGATCGCGGCTGTGATGTCCTACCTTCTTGTGAAGAACAGATCGAGGTCGAAAGTGGTTTTTGATTACCTCAGCCTGCTCCCACTTTCCTTCCCTGGAGTTGTCTATGCTCTGGGATTGATCTGGACCTTCCTCGTGATACCCGGCCTGAATGGAATCTACGGAACGACTTGGGTCATGCTCATCGCCCTGATAGTGGTCTGGCTGCCTTACTCTATCAGGTTCATGACAAACTCGCTCTTGCAGGTGGCTGACGAGCTCGAGGAAGCGGCAAGCGTTGCGGGATCAACATGGCTCCGGCGCTTTCCCCGCGTCACGCTCCCGCTTCTCAGATCTGGCTTTGCAAACTCTCTGGTCTACGTCATGGCTGACTCTTTCAGGGAGCTCGGCGCAGTCGTCCTGCTCTCGAATGCAGGCTCTATCACTCTGACAGTTTTGATACTGGATCTTTTCGAGAATACCGCTTCGGCGCTGCCCACAGTTGCTGCACTGTCCACCCTGATGACAATCATGATATCATTCCTCATCGTGATACCAAGAGTGATTTTCAGGCAAAGAGTCCGCGTATAGTGTGAACTGAGGAAAACACGGAAATACAATGCATAAATAACGAAAATATGTCACCGGTTAAGGAAGAAAAGGAATCACCAGGGATTAGGCGGAGACCAAGTTGCCAAGCACTTATTCAGCGGCGTCACTTGCGGTGATGTTGGTTGTGGGCTTGATCGTCGGAGGCGTCGGAGCCTACTTTTACTCAGCAAGCGTTCAGGGCAGTCACACCACGACGTTGTTTACTACCCAGACCCAGGCCACCACCCAATTTTCTACCATAACGCAGACGGTTATCAGCTCGCAAACCACTTCATCTTCATCTTCTGCTTCTTCCACGGGTACTTCTAATCTGACAGCTGCAATGTTCGAGGCAGCGCTCGCAAGCTCTACTAACGCGACGCTTGGAGTTCCCTCCTACGAGTTCGGAAAGGGGAGCCTCGTCATGTGGGTAACAAACAACGGAACTTCTCCGATACTTCTCGCCCCGCAGTTTGTCATTTACAACGACACCTACCAGGGCAGCACCTACTTCACGGTCCTCGATCCACACGTCACACAGTACGGAATCTACGCATACATGCCTCCCGGGAGCGAAATAATAATTCAACTGAGTCCTAACCCGCCGCCGGTAACGCCGTCGGTTGCAACAGTGCAGATACTCAACAACAACTTTACCTTCTCATACGGTTCCTCGAAGGGCGGATAATCGCCCTAAACGCTGGCAAGGACTTGGTCTCTCAAGAGTTCAATCTGTTCCAAATCACTCGTGGGAGGACCAAGGATGATCGTCTTTGCTCCTGCCCGTTCGTAAGCTTTGATCTTCTCTGCACACTCATCCGGAGCTCCGTAGATACAGTTGCTCTTCACGTCAAAGTCTGTCTGGTAGAACCGGTCCGCCCAGCTCTTCAACTTCAGGTAGCACTCCTCCTTGTTTGTGCCCGCGTAGACGTAGACTAGTTTTGCATAGTCGAGCTTGTCCGGGTCGCGCTCGCTACGCAAGGCGCCTGCGCGCACCTGCTCACACTCCCTTTTGAAAGTGTCAGGCGAACCTCGTATCGTTGCGATAAAGCCGTCGCCGATTCTTCCAGCGCGATCTAGGGCGGGAGCGCTTGATCCACCTATGAGGATTGGAATATTGTCTTGCATGGGCTTTGGGAACATCTCAACACCCTTCAACGTGAAAAATTTTCCCGAGAAGTTTACCTTTGGCTCTCGCCAAAGAACCCTCAAGATCTTCACGGTCTCTGCCAGTCTCACGCCTCTGCCCTTTGTCGGAATACCAAGAGAGTCAAACTCGTATTTCCGCCCTCCGGCAGAGAGACCTGCTAGCAATCTCCCGTTTGAGAGATAATCAATGGTTGAAAGCGTCTTTGCCACGAGTATTGGATTTCGAAGCGTAGTAAGCAGCACGGACGTGCCTAACTTTACCCTCCGAGTTATTGCCGCCGCAAAGGTCAACACTGAGACGCCGTCCAGCACTGGGTCGCCCTGGAGCACCCGATCCAGAGTCCACAGCGAGTGAAATCCTAACTCGTCTGCTCGACGTATGAAAGCTTCTAGGGCATGCGTCGAAGGGGTTTGCTGGAGAGTTGTGGGAATCAGAATTCCATAGCTAGTCATGATTCAATCTGAGCACTAGTTATCCGGTTCTTAAGCTTGACAATGTGATGCTCTTTTCATACTCGTAATCATTTCCTTGTTTTCTTCCACCTTAATCACGACAACGCCATGAACGGCAAGTTGGTCGATAAAAAAGGAAATGCGATAATCAATTCTAGTAATAAAACTGATGAGATCAATCTCTCTGCCTAGCCTTTCAGAATCATTCTTTGTCTTGGAAGCTTGCTCGCAAGTTAGATCATTAGATAGCACGTTGCTAGGTTATGGGTTTTCTTTTCTGTAATCGATCTTCGAGCCCATTCTCAACTTTGAAGATCGTCTTGGGTCTTTTTTTAAGACGGATCGCGTTGTAAAGTGAGTTGAGAGCGAACAAATGAATGTCAAATTATCAGAGTTTTGCTAATAGAGCGGGTCGAAGTAAATTTGCAATAGCTCGCTTGACTCTCGTCATCGCTATAATCATTGTAGCTGTTGCGGTAATAGGAGCAACGTATTACTTTACTACATTGGGCTCTCTCACGACTACTAATACAGTTCCAAGCACACAACAATCTGCTCAAACCACTACAACACAACAATCAACACCGACTACTCCGTCGACGAGCAGCACATCATCATCTTCTTCTTCCTCATCTTCAGTTCAGGGTCAGAGTGGGAATCTTTCGATCCTATTGACTGATCCTCCGAACTTTCCCGCGAACGTCACAAACGCATACGTATACTATTCCGAGATTGAAGTTCATATGTCTACCATCGGAAATCAAACAACAGGATGGTATGTGGTTGCGCACGCGGGTCACGTAAGCATAGCTGACCTTCAGAACTTTAGCGTGACCGTTGGAAATGCTCCATTGCAAAGCGGAATGTACGACTCGATCAGATTTCACATTGTGAACGCCACAGTTACGTATAACGGAGTAAACTACACTGCCTACGTTCATGGCGACGAGCTGGTCGTACCAATTCAAGGGGGCATTACTGTGAGTGCAGACGGGAGCCACGGCCTCTTGATGGACCTCGCTTCGATGGTCATACCTTATCAAAACGGAACATCGGTGGGTTTCATATTTGCTAGCAATGCGCTTTGCTACCCGTTCCCTGGTCCGGCGTGGCATGACAACTACGGAATGATGGGTCATATGACAGACCTGAGACAGCAAGGGTGGTGGCACGACGCTTGGTCGCACTCGATGGGAAACGTCACGATTACTAACGCGTCGCTGACACCAAATAGCCTCTCTGTTACGGTGAAGAACACTGGCAGTTCAAATGTCACCTTGTTTCTGTTATCGGTTCTCTATCCCGGCAACTGCTCCTGTTCCTCCTCAACGTGTACCAACGATCATATGGGCGACCACTCTGGCGGTATGATGGGAGATCACCACGGTCACATGGGGTACGAGGATTTTCAGATGTTTACGGTGTTCAATATCCTGAGTAACAAGACGCTCGTGCAGATGAGTCACAACTTTGACCCCGAGCACATGTTCTTCTTTAGACAATCTGGAGTCGTACTTGCGCCAAATCAAACGACCACACTCACGTTCAGCGGACCGATCGTATCGATGCACGACCTACACTACAATTACAACTCTCCAAGCTCAATAATTTCTGGGCAGCAGTACATCATTGCAGTAATGAGCAACTTTGGAGTCGGAGATTCGGTAAACGTGACAGCGGTTTGAGAGGTTTTGTCTGTGCTGCTTGCAATTCCAATGCAGACATGACTGAAAATAATCACAGCCCGCACCAGAGAACTTGAGAATCCGAGCTCTGAGCCAAGGTTACCAGAAACATTGTAGGTAACAGTCCTGTCACAGCGTATTTTCCTCATGTGTGTACCTTGCTTGAGTTTGGAAATGTATGTCCAACTATTGCGCTGCGAAAAAGTATTGGCACAATTCATTCCAAAAAGGGAATATATGGGAAAAGAACTTTTCTAAAAGCCATACCTCTAGCTCTGGACTCGGCGGCTTTCCAGTAAGCTGAAGATACAGAATTACACAAGAAATGAGGAAAGCAAAAGATTCTACCGGCAGATACAGCCGGTGAATTGTGCATCTCCGTTACGATATTCTTCTCCTGCTTCATATCTTCCAGGGGAATGGGTCTCATCTTTGGATCGCTTGGATAATAATGCCCATCGACTTGCGAACCCCTCTCCCTCGTCCAGGATCTCGAAACTTCCTAGAAGGAGTTTCCGCCATTCGTCCTTGATGACTGTCCTTTGATCATTCTTTCTCGAGGACTTTGTTATGCTCAGGTAAGCACGTCCTTCAGGCTTGAGTATTCTCGCGATCTGCCGAACGGCACCTACGTGATCTTTCATGCAACACAGGAGACCATTTGCAAACACAAGATCCACGGAATCGCGAGCTATGAAATCAACATCGGAGGCAGAGCTAACATGCGCCTCTATCACACTTCCGTAGCCGTACTTCGCCGCCTTGTTTTTCACTCGCTCGATTGCTCTCGGGTCGAAATCTACCGCGTATACGCGTCCGCTATCTCCAACAACTTTGGCAATCGGCAGAGTAAAGTAGCCCGGCCCGCAGCCTAGATCTGCCACAACATTCCCGGCTGAGATGTATTTTGAAACAAGCTTTTGGTGTGGCTGAAACAGTCGGCGTATTGGATTTTCCATGAACAGCCTAGGAATGCGTCTGTCTCCCAATTTCGCGGCTGAATCAATCGCCATTTAGCTTTCAGCACTCTGTTCAGCGGATGGGCATGTATGGCTTTTCCTCTCTTAGTCAAGGAAGCCTCCTTCTTCGTGCCTGCCCTTCAAGGTCCTTGCTTTCAAAACTCCTTTTTACTTCAATGACTGGTAGTATGATTGTAAATGCATGAAGCTCATTCTGCGCGATGCGCAGGTTCTTGATGGAAAGGGCGGAAGGATTGACAGAACAAGCCTCGTGGTTAAAGGCAGTGAAATCGCTGAGATCACGAGCAGTCCGAGTGCATCTACTGATGACACCGTAGTAGACTGCGGAGGGTGCACGATTTTGCCGGGACTCATAGACATGCATGTGCACCCCGGCCTCCCGAATATACAGGCGACCCCCGGATACTTTGCTCTGATGTTTCAAAAGAACGCCCTAAGAATGCTACATGCAGGGTTTACGTCCATAAGGTGCCTTGGCTCTCCATACCACGTCGACCTTGATGCGAAGAGGGCTGCGGCGGACGGGTTCATCACGCAGCCAAGAATCTTTGCTGCTGGAATGGGCCTCTGCGTCACGAACGGACACCTGCACAGGTTGAACCTGGGAGTAGAAGTCGATGGAGTTGACGCCTTCCGGGCCGCCGCGAGGGGACTCATCAAACGCCAGGTGGATTGGCTCAAGATTAGCGCCGACGCGCTGACCTCATACTCTCTTGCGAGGGTAGATGAAATGAAGGCCGCTGTTGAAGTCTTCCACGGAGCGGGAAAGAGAGTTGCGATACATGCTGGCACCGTGGAAGGGATAAAGAACTCCTTGGAAGCTAGAGCAGATACGATCGAGCACGGCTTCTTCCTTGCGGAGGATCCGAAACTCATTCGCCAGATGCTGGACAAGGGAGTATACTACGTCCCTACACTGTACATTCATGAGCGGTGGGATACGACCAAGGACACTAGATACGGCGAGGCAGTCCTCGATTATGTTAGGCAGGCTCAAAGGATTCACCCAAAGAGTTTCAGGATGGCGTTGGAAGCAGGAGTGAAGATTGCAATGGGGAGCGATGAGGGAGGCGTGCCGGGCAGCCCGATAGGCGAAGCGGCATACGAACTCGAACTTATGGTGAAGTACGGTATGAAGCCGATGGAAGCAATAGTGTCTGCGACCGGCACGGCGGCAGAGGCGCTCGGTGTATCCGATCTGATCGGCTCGATTCGCGAAGGTATGCAGGCCGACCTCCTGATAATCGACAAAGATCCTTCAAGCGATATTTCTGTCCTATCGGATAAGAAAAATCTCAGAAAGATAATATTGGCCGGAAACATCGTCGAAGACCACTCCCAATCTAAAGAATAGAGAGTGAAGCAGCGAAAGAGTGCGCTCAATACTTAGGGCACAAGAACTACCCTTCCGGGAATCTGCGCCCTCTTCATCTCCTCCACCACATCGTTGATCTCTTCGAGATTTCGCTTCTGGCTCAGCACCCTTAATTTGCCTTCTCGGTAGAGTTGGTAGACTTCTTTCAGTTCTTCATAGCTCCCCCATCTACTTCCGGTCACGGTTAGCTCCGACCGTATGAAGCTCGCAGTCGCCAGATCTAGACTGCCTCCTCCTAAGCCTACCGCAATGTAGGTCCCTTGCTTCCCCAGCACTTTTAGGGAAAGATCAACGGTTGATTTGTTGCTCACAAAGTCAAGCACAGTGTCGACACCTCTGCCACCGGTCAGCCTCATGATTTCCCCATAGTTCGCTGATTGAGCCAGTCTTGCGTGATCAGCTCCGAGTTCTTCTGCGAGTTTGAGTTTTTGCTCGACCGCATCCAACGCAATCACAGTGCTCTTTGTCAATAATTTTAGAAACTGCACGGCGTATACTCCGAGACCTCCGACTCCTATCACCATGCTTTGGGAAGCGGCGGGCCGAATCTGTTTGCTCTTCTTCGTCGCGCGGTAGGCTGTGAGGGCGGCGTCGGTCAAGGGGGCGAGAATTGTCGGGTCTTTCTCATCAACTCTGATCAAATATTTTTGTGAAGGAACGTAGAGGTACTCAGCAAATCCACCTTGGTATCTTTGGCTCACACCCGGCCAGGTAGGATTGTCACAAAGCTGTTCTTCTCCGGATAGACAAATGTTGCAGTTTCTGCAACCCCATGCGCCATAGACGAGGACAGAGTCTCCCTTTCTCAAGCCTGAAGCGTTTGGTCCGACATCGCAGACAATTCCAGAGTTCTCGTGACCCATAACATAAGGAAAGTCAAAGGGCGCTTTTCTCTCCCCGATTATTATCCTCAGATCGCTGTGGCAGAATCCCGAGCCGCTGATTTTGACAAGGACGCCGTCAGGATCCTTGATCACTGGAATCTCGATCTGTTCGACCAAAAGCGGTTCGTTGTAACCGTGAATTCGTGCGGCTTTCATGCGAGTCAGATGTGGTTCATTCGCAACTATACTATCTTATAGGGGATTCTTGATCTCCTTGACACGTTGGCATGCGGGTTGGGTTTGTACTTTCCGTGCTACAGCGCCCACACGGCAGGATTCAACACGCCGCTTGGATCAAGAATCTTCTTCATCTCCATGACGACCTTCCTGTACTCCGGAGACCAGGCAGCGCTCTGAACAATCGATCCAAAGCCCTGATGGGGCTCTGGCGAGCCTCCCAATTCCACAATCTTTGCATAGCACTCCTTGTAAAGAGAAAGGACCTCCGACCTGCTTTGTGGTCTGGACGGGTCGTAGCGAATTGCAATGTTTGCGTAAACAGACGTTAGCTCGTTAGGGCGGAACGTGGACACAGATGATACACCTAGTTCTCCCAACCTTCTTTCTGCAACCCTCCTTTCGATCAACTGCTTTATCTCCATGTACGCGTGCGGGAACTCCTTCTTCCCAATGATGTATGCGGTCATCCCCTGCGGGGCCTTGACCCTCTCCTCATCACGCATATAGTCATTGAATTTGCTCGAAAACTGTTTGAGGTCTTCGGGAGCCTCCTTCCCACCGTTTTCCTTGCACGCCCTATTTATTGCGGCTATCTTGCTTTCGAGCTCTGATTGATTTTCCCCTACCGCCTCATACATGAGGGAGTAGTCTGTCATGTAGCGCACCTTAAGCTGTGAGTAGGGCGTGGTGTGCATCTTCATCAAAGAGTTCATTGCCGACCACGCCTTTTCAAAATCGGAGAAAACCCACGACCCAGTCGCAGTCAGGTTGGGTTGGGGGAAAATCTTGAGAGTGGCCTCGACCTTTACTCCGAAGTAACCACCATCTCCCACAAAAATGCCGGTGAGGTCGGGACCGTTACCACCTCGCACGTAGTCTCTCTTTGCATTGACGTTCGAGCCTCCAGCGTTGGTGCTAACGATGCGACCATCTGCGAGCACAACCTTGAGTCCGAGTAACTGGTTCGCGTCTGTCCCCGCGACAGCACCACGGACCGGAAGACCACCGCCAACCACTCCACTCAGGACACCACCGAGTGTGGAAAATCTTACGGGAACGGTGACAGTGTGGACGTACAACCCCCTACCCATGACAGCATCTTCGAGCTCGCTCATGAGCGCGCCGCACTCTGCCGTCACTGTCATGTTTTCCTTATCGATCTCGAGAATGCGGTTCATGCGCCTCGTTTCGAGTATGATGGAGCGGCCCGGAGAGGAATCAAGAAATCCAGTGAATGAAGTCCCTACGCCACGTGTTATGATCGGACTTTTCGCCTTCGTGGCAAGTTTCATTATTTCCGAGATTTCGCCGATAGTTCCCGGCCTTACCACTATGCTTGGTGAAATTGGAGGAAAAGGACTAACGTCTTGGGCATACGCGGAGAGCGTTGCTTGGTCATCCATCACGTTGGCTACCCCGACTATGCTCGCCAGCTCTTCGTACAGCATGTGCCTTTGCCGTTGTTGCAAATCCACTGACAATATTTTCCTCTCTCCTGCTCTATGGGAATTTTGCGCGCTTGACTATAACTTAATCGTTCTGCAGCATTGTGCTTTGCTTTATTGAGACCAGCCCGCACCGAAAATTGAAGCCGATCTGCAACCTCTCAGAAGTGTTACCCCATAACAGCGGGATCACGCTTCCACGTTATGCTTCCCCAGAGAAAGGAGACCATGTGCGAGAACGTACACTATTATTAGCGTCCCCACAGAGGACAGCCCAAATACGATGATTATCTCCGAAAGCGAAAACTTCGGAAGAGGAAGATTAAAGGAATACAGGTATAGCGCATAGGTGAGCAAGAAAGCTGGCAGCACGGTGTAGGCATAGGATCTGAGCCTGTAAAGCACGACCGATGAGTGGACGCGCGTGCAGTCTAGTTTCTTGAGGAACAGTGAAAAGTCGAGCGCGGCGACCAGAATCAGAATTTCAATGGTGATAGAGAAGACGTTCAACGGACTTTGAAGCATGGATATGATCATTACTGTGAGGAAGAAGACGGATCTATCGAGGTACACGATAAGGTCAGCCTTCGCGAATATCGCAGCTCCGTCCAGGATAGCTAGGGCAACGAACAGCCAGTAGTAACCAGCGAAGAGGAATATTGCTACCATTGCGCACAAAAGGCAAAACAGGAGAAGCGAGAAGAGTGCAAAGAGTCCGACTCGGATTCTTGAATCTTGGCGTCTCAGCAAGCTCAACTTTCTTGTTCTCGCTTCTCCATCAATTTAGATGCCCTCGAAAACAATTATCCAGTTGCTCCCGTGCCTAGCGATGTGAAAGCTGCGCGATGCGCCTTGCGACCGCGTGCCTGTGAGCTGCGACGACCTGCTCAAGCGAATCGGAGACGCGCCAGTCGAGGACGATTGCCCCCAAACCTTCCAGCCGAGTTATGTTTGCCTCCCTCTCCATTTTGGCCAGTTTCCAAGCAATCCTCCACTCTGCTCCCGTGGCGAAGCGCGTGCTACTTTTCTTCTTCCTTCGATCCCCACCCTTCAATGGAAAGTCCAATGAATTGGGCGAAACAATCATCAGGTCGTAGGTGCTCGCGTTGCGACACAGGTCTGCGGCCGTTTCGAGAGTGACGTCGTCCATGAGTGGAGATATGAGGACGAGTTGAGAGACGCGAGGGAAGTGGTAGCGGATCGCGTACGGCACGCTCCCCGCGCCGTAGATCGATGATCCTCTGCCGGCGACAAACCTCGCGAGGGTCAGGCTTATCCTGTCAAATTGCCTCCGTCCATAGGCTGGCGCCACCCTTTCGGTAAACAATCCCATGGCCAAAAGGCCCACTCGGTTCTTATCGCGGAGTAGTCTTTCGGCAATCGACATTGCCGCCCTAAGTGAGTACGAGTTGATTGAGTCTAACTTCTCCTCGAGTTCAAATCCGCTCCGGCCATCGATAATAATGAGCGTCTCGGCCACCCGCTGGTCGGTGAATTCGTTTGCGAGAAGATTACCGCTCTCGTCTGCTACCCTGGCCGACGCTCTCCAATTAATCCGCCGGGCGCTCTCGCCGGGCAGCAGTTGCCTAATCGAGTGAAAGTCCATGCCTAGGCCGATCCGCCTGGCAGGGATCTCGCCGGGTCGCGGCTTTGTGGTCTTTGGGCCTATGGTAAATCCCGTGAGTTTCCCCGCGCTCCTTGGGAGGACAATCAACTTCGAACGAGAGTGCACAGTCAATGAGGATTCGACCAATCCAGAGCCGTCTTGCGCCAAGAGAGTTATCGGACCCAAGTAGTATTCGCCATAGGAATTTGCACGCACTTCATAGAATAGGTCCTTGGTTTCCCCGCGCCTGAGGCTCGTGGTGAAATCGCTCTGCGTGTTGTCCCCCATCAGTTCAGTGGGCAAGAAATCGCGAATCTGCAGAAATGAGATGGTGTTTGCGCCGCTGTTCGTGACGCTCAGCCTGACCCGGCAGGTCTCCTCCTCTCGAATCTGGGATCGCTCAAGCGTCCTGTGTATCTCGATCTCCTCGGGGTCAGGCTGCTTGAACCGCAGGAGGACGAAACCCAAAAAGCACATGATCGGCACTGAAATGAAAATGAATGGCTCGGAGAGGAAGAGGCCTACTACGACCAAACCCAGGCCGAACGACACGAGCAGAATGAACCGATAGCCAACTTTGTTTGTGCTCCTCTCGGCCATTTTTTCTGATGTAGACACGGAGAAGTTTTCGCCGCCCTCTTCCCAAAGAAATTTGAGCTGAGTACTCTCTTTCCCTTCTTTGGCAGCTAAATGGCCCTAATAATCGACCTTGGGAACTTCTGTCTTTGCAAGCAAGTCTCGAATTATCATTTCGGCCTTCGTTCCCTTGATCCATTGATCAACAGTAAGCATTATCCTGTGGGAGAGCGCGGGCACCGCCACCGCCTTGATGTCGTCGGGCAGGACAAAGTTCCTCTGGTGCAGCCACGCGCATGCCTTGGAAAGTTTCAGGATTGCAAGCGAGCCCCTGGGACTCGACCCGACCTCGACCGCGCCGTGCTCCCGAGTCTTGGTCACAATTTTCACGATATAGCGCTCGAGCTCGTGGTCGATGTGCACGCCCTCGACCATCTTTCCCATCTCGACTATCTCCTCCTTCGAGACCACTTGCTCTATTCGGACGTCGTCGCTCCTCCTCTTCGTCCTCCTGTCGAGAACTTCAGTCTCCTCATCGGACGAAGGGTATCCTATATTCAGTTTAACGAGGAACCTGTCAAGCTGCGCTTCGGGGAGAGGGTACGTTCCCTCGTACTCGATGGGGTTCTGCGTCGCAAAGACTATGAAAGGCGCGTCGAGCCGCATGGTGGAATTCTCGATTGTCACCTGCTTTTCCTGCATCGCTTCGAGAAGGGCCGATTGTGTCCTGGGCGACGCGCGGTTTATTTCGTCGGCGAGGAGTATGTTGCAAAATATCGGCCCTTTCCTCAACTCGAAGGATGATGTGCTACGGTTGAGGATGTAGCTCCCTGTGATGTCGGAGGGGAGCAGGTCCGATGTGAATTGGATTCGCTTGAAGTCGCATCCCACGCTCTGGGCAAAGCATCTCGCCGTTAGGGTCTTTGCAAGGCCAGGGTAGTCCTCGAAAAGTATGTGCCCATCGCACAGCATGGCCAGGAGTATGTTCTCGAGCACGGCCCTCTTTCCGACGATTGCCTTGCCCACCTCGTCGAGAATCTTGACGGCGAGTTTCTGCGATTCTACCTCTGAAAGCAACGCTGGTTACCCTTTTTCCTTTTTGTTATTTTTGAAGTGCATAGAAGTGGACATGCACGCAATTCTCAATGGATGTTGGATGACTCGAGGAAGGTGATGACGCGTTCAAGCCGGGAAATGTAGTCTTCTTGCCTGCCGCGAAACGGATCTATGCCTGTCCCCCGAAGTCTCTTGCTGAAAGCTCCTATCTTTTTCAGAGACTTCTTATCGGATCCGCTTTCTTCCTTCCCATTTTCGTAGGAGTTAAGAACAAAATCAAGATCAGCGGAGAAAGACGACGACGAATCAAGTGGCGGTAATGAGGACGATCGCTCAAGGAGAATTTGCCTGACAATTTTAGCTATTTCTTGCCGTGGATATGTCGTGTCGCTACTATCACTCTTCCTCGCCCACTTTACGTAGGATGCCAAGGACTGCACCCTGTTTCGCTCGTAGAAATGCTGCTGGGCAAACTTCCTGCGTCCGGATTCATGCACGTATGCTTCGAGTTCAGCGAGGGCGTTGTCGCGATTTATCCTTGACACTGCCCACACCGCTATCCCAAGCCCCTCAATCACTATTACACCGTAGAGGAACAGGGCACTAAAGTCGCTCGCCACAAGAAGTAACAACGCCACTGGCGCGACCAGGAGGGCGCACACCTTCAAAAGCCGGCCGTGCATCTTGGTCCAAGGAACTTTCACGCGAATGAAACACCAACGCCCCAAAAAAGAACTAAACTTATCGCGGTCTCCAAATCTTGTATGGTCAATTCTCAAGTTAGGGTCTACAACGGAGCGACGTGCTGTCTGAGCGATTCGCTCAGGCCTGAGAGGCACTCGCTTGCCTCCAAGGCGTCCTCCCGTGTTATTTCATGTTCACTATATCTTGCGATTTCGAAAAGCGTCGTAGCCTTTGAAAGATAAGGAGAGTCAAACTTCAATCTATCGGAGATGACCTCTCTGAATTCCGAGGCGGTGAGCGACCTGCCGTCGATCGCGGACCTCGCTTCTAGGGTCTGGGCAATTAGTTTGTAGCACCTGATGACCGCCTCCCTGTAATTCGAGTCTGAGCGTAACTCCCTGACCGTTTGGTCCAGGATTGAGGCAACCTTTTCCCTTTCTTCTTGCAGCAGTTCGCCCTCTGCCTCTTTATTCGAAAATGGCGCTATGCGACAAGCCCGCATTATCCTGAAAGTTCGGATGAACGCGAAGGAGACCACGAGCGCCGCCAGAAGTAAGTAGATCACAACATAGGTGACGGGTGGAATGTTCGGAAAGGAAAAGTTTGGGATGATAGGAAGCAGAGTGCCGTTTAGCATCGTCGGTGCGAGCGTATGTTCCTGCAAGGTCTGTGGGGGTGGGCTCGGTGAATTGAATTGAAGATTCGCGACGACCGGGAGCAAATTACGGCTCGAGTAGTAGGCAAACGCAACTAGGATCGGAAAAATGATGAGACAAAGGGCTGCAACGACGACAAAGATGGGTGCGCCCTTCTTCTTCCTCTCCTCGCCCAATTTACTAGTTACGAGATTCCCTCGCGGTCGGAGGAGTGTTATTACTCTTTTTCCGAGACCCATGCATGTTATTGCGTCGGCACGCCGCGTGAGTGCCCGAGATCACTCTTCTTCAGCATGCCTATCCTTCGATCAAAGCGCCGAACTTTTTCGCGCTTTCAATCCACTCGGTCAGCAGTTGCTGTCGCTAGCTTGCTAACCCTATGCCGACCAAGTCGTAAATACAACATCATGCCTTTGCCCTAAGAATAAGGGAAAAGCGAGTTTTTCTTCTTTTTCAGCTTCCCTCGAATATATCCGAGCCCGTGCACTTAGACCGTGTGGTGGCTTTTACTGCGGTACCACTCTATCATGTCCTTGACCATAGCGCCAATGTCGTACTTTGGACTCCACGAAAGTTCTTTCATTGCTCTGTCGATGCTCATTGGCTTTACTGCCATGGGCTTGGCGCTGCCTAAAGTTAGGCGAGCACCAGGTACGATCTTTTGAATGGACGAAATGATTTCTTGTGCCGAAGTGATTTTTCCCGTACCAACGTTGAAGACGTTGCTAAGTAGTTGCTCCTTGTTCATCAAGAGGTGTACGGCATGCGCGGCGTCCTTTGAATAAACCCACTCTGCTTCAAGTACCATTGGGTATGGGTTTGGTATGTGAGTCTCCTTTCCGCTAAGCGCACCCTCGAGGAGCTGTTTGACAAAACCTCCCGTCCCGGTTTGAATGTCGCCGGACCAGGGACCAATGATATTTGCAAAGCGGACGACCCTGAAATCAATGCCATAGGTCTTCGCGTAGTTTGTCCCAATGTACTCGCTCATCAACTTGGTCGCACCGTAGAGGCTCACAGGCTTGGTCGGGCTGATTTCCTCATCAAAGTACTCACCCGGTCCCCCCTCCTTCGCGTAGACTCCCACGGTGCTTGTGTACACCAGTCTCTTCGCGCCGGCGAGCCTCATCGCTTCCAATACGTTCAACGTGCCGTCGGTATTGACGCGGGTTCCGTTGTAGAGGTTCTTCATCAGGCCGCCGGGGAGCAGCGCGGCCGTGTGGACCAATCTATCAACTGAATTTTCCTTAAGCGTACTTGCAAGATTCGGGAAATCGAGCACGTCCCCCCTGACCACCTTAATCTTCGAAAGGTCGATCAGCTCGGACATCGGCTGCAGCTGCGGTGCAATGTCATAGACGATTGTTCTCTCGCCGTCTTCGACAAAATGCTTTGCAATCTGAGTTCCTATGAGACCTGAGCCAGTGATTAGAACGGTCAATGCGACGCTGGAGCTCTCGTTTGCCTTAGTCTATTAAAAAGTTGTAATGATTTCACACGCAAAAGAATACTGCAATCTCTTTCCTTCTCAATCGTCATTGCCAAGTGGTGGAGAGGGATTTCATTCCTAGCATTTGCAAGAAAAGATAATTAGTGCTAGGCCGCCGTAACTCTACGGCCTGACCTCTTCACAGTGATCATCTTTCCCGAAGCCAAAAACATGTTTGAATTGTACGAGAAATTCAAACGCGAACAGTGGAACGCAAATGAGCTGGATTACGGGAAGGAAGGACAAAGCGGAGACATTACCGGAGACTACGGCTCCACCTGGATTGATCTAGAAAAACTTCCTTCACTGAAGAGACTCAACGCGGAGCAGAGAGACGCATTTGTCTCGGAGCACTCTTGGCTCGCACTGTGCACGAGCATCCAGGGGGAGGATTTCGCCGCGAGGCTGTGCGGTTCCGAATTAGAAGAGATTCCAGATAGAGACGCGAGGATGGCTCTCTCCATGCAAACAGTGGATGAGGAAAGGCACTACGAGACCGGGATGAGGATACTTGTCAACCGCTACCACAACAGGGATTTTGTTTACGTGAAGGCAAGAGAAGAGCGATGGAAAAATCTTCTCGCTCGAGGTTACATGGAGAAACTAATTGCTTTCCACGTTGTTACCGAGGGCCTTGCCATGGGTCGTTTCAAGAACAGAGAAGTAAACAGCCCTGACCCCGTCATAAGGGAGATGTACAGGCGAATCAACTTCGACGAGGCAAGGCACACCGCAATTGGAATGCTCTACCTGTCCCAGAGAATAAAGAACATGACCGAAACCGAGCGCCATCAGCTCGAGGATTACACTTTTGATCGCGTCGTCGAGGACTACCGTACCTACACCGATAGAATGTTCTCGAAGGAAATCTGCGGAAGCGTGGGCATTGATCACTATGAGCTTGTCGAAGATGTTGCTCGCTCCGGAATACACGATATAGTAAGAGTGGAACTGAATCGCAGGGTGATGCCGAAGCTTAGCCAGCTCGGGTTGCTTACTGATCGAGTCATGCCGAAATACAAACAGCTCGGATTCTTCGTTGACCTGGAGCAACCTCCAACCGCACTCATGCGCAGAAGAGCTCCATGAAAATTTGCGCGTCCTATTGCGCAGCAGTCTATGCGCTAGTTCTTTTGCTGCCCAGCTGATGATTCGCTCTTTCTGAGAGCTCCAGAGAATGTTTTTACTCTGAGCAAAAATCCACTATTTCCGATATTTGATTATGTATGGATGGAGAGGACGAATTGGTCTCATCGTAGCTTCGACCAACAGAGTGGCGGAGATGGAGGCTTTTCGAATGCTTCCCTCGGGCGTATCTGTGCACTTTTCCCGCATCCCTTACGCTGGAACTGGAACGGAGGAAGCGCAGGCGAAGATGCTAGAAGCCCTTGACAGCTCTGCAAGAGTATTGGCTGGATCTGATGAAACGGTTGCAGTTGATGTGATAGGACTTGCGCATGGCTCTGGCACGCTTTCCACTACGTCAGGTTTTGACTCGATGATCAATGAAAGGATGGCAAAGCTTACCGGCGTCCCATGCATCACCATGTCTTCGGCCATCCTAAAGGCATTGAAGGCTCTCTCGGTGAAGAAGATAGGCACCGCCACTCCACTCAGGACATCATCAATGCTCGAGCGGATGAAGGCCTTCATGGAGGCAAATGGGTTTCAGGTGGTCTCGACAAAGAAACTTGATCTTGAGACTCACTACGATGTCAGCGGGCAGCCGCCTGAATCCGCTTACCGCCTGATGAAGAGCCTGAATAACAAGGAGGTCGAAGCGGTTGTGATAAACAATGCAAACCTGAGGACACTCGAAATCATTGAGCCGCTCGAGCAGGACATTGGAAAGCCCGTCGTCACCGGAAACACGGCTCTCATGTGGGCTTGTCTCCGTGCCATCGGAATAAGAGACCGTGTCACCGGCGGGGGCAGGTTGTTCCTCCAAAATTAAGGAAAACCCCAAAACACGCGGAAAGATTTCGTACAAAGGAAGAACTCCTTTAATCAACCCCAGATGGAGATGCGCTATTCACTTTGTCGGCAGAAGCGCTCACCTTAGAAGAAGCCCAGGAGATCAGTAAAAGAGCTCGTGAAAAGGCCGCATCTCTCGGGGTATTTGTTTCAGTGGCAGTCGTTGACGGCTCCGGTATAGTAATGTTGGTGGAGCGGATGAACGGTTCGGGTATTCTTGCGCCGGATATCGCAAAAGCCAAGGCCTACACCGTAGTTGCCTTCCGCGGCCGGCCCACACAAGTACTTGGTGAACTGTTCAAGAACAATCCGGAGACATTCGTCGGAGTGTCCGCGATACACCCAATAGTAGGTGGAGGTGGAGGTATGCCGATCACAAAGTCCGGCAAGGTTGTTGGCGCGGTTGGAGTAAGTGGGGCAAAGTCCGACGAAGATCAGAAATGCGCCGAGGCTGGAGCCGCCCTACAATAATAGCTCCGTTGCAGTCATTCTCGCAAGTTTCCTTTGCTTTTTCCCCTTGCCGAAAGACGCGATGATTATCTAACTCTCTGAGCTTTTAGAAGAAAGCGAAGGAAGCAGCCAAGGGAAAGAAAAACGGAGAAAGCGGGAGGAGTACTTTTTGAAATGGACACGCTCGGGCTGCTCTATACAATAGTCTCGACGTGTTGCCTCGGTGCAAACAAGCTCGCGGTGCGCAAATCACTGTTCGGACTCGACGAGTCCTACGCGACGCTGATCTCCATACTGATCTCGATCCCTATTTTTGGTATACCCTTGCTTTTTCTTGGGTTTGACGCGCAAGAGATTACAACGGAAGTGATCCTGCTCTTCGTAATAATCGGACTCACGAACTACGTGGGAGGCAGGTACTTCATCTGGAAGAGCATTTCCTTGGTCGGTGCCAACAGAGGAACCATCCTGGGGGCAAGTCAGATCGTCTATGCTGTGGTCATCGCAATAGTGTTCCTGAACCAGCGCATCGACTTGCTCTCGGCACTTGGAGTTGCACTGGTCTTGCTAGGAATCTTTGTCATCTCTTATAGCAAGATTCACTCATCGAAATCCAACTCGTCCTATTCTTCCTACGTTGTATCCAGCATAACATCCGAGCAAATGAAAACAGGCCTGATCTATGGCCTCGCGGGAGGATTTTTCTGGGGCGTAACTCAAGACCTGATGCAGATTGCGATAACGGTCTACAAAGATCCGATAGGTGCCACCTTCTTCACCTACATCACTTCATTGGTCGGTATAATTCCGATAGTAATTCTTGTCCAGAGCAGGTCCGGAATCGAGAACAAGTACAGGTCGGACAGGAAGAGTTTCATCTTCGTAGTAGTCGCCACGATACTTGGTGGTTTCGGGCAGTATTACAAGTACGCCGCACTCCAGATTTTGCCGGTTACCGTTGTAGCAACAGTAAACGGAACCAATCCCATGATCACGTTGATACTCTCATACTTCCTGATCAGGGAGGTTGAAGTTATAGATAGGCGGACGATTCTTGGAATAATTTCATCGGTGCTCGGCGTAGTTCTGGTGTCATTTTGAAGAAAAGAAACCCATTTTTCTCGCGGGATCAAAACTTTACCTAGACCCTTACTCATTTCGATTTCCTGAGTGATTTTCTTTTCCAATTTGGTCGTCCATCAATTCGCTTACTATGGCCCCTCGCCCAAGCACGACACTCCAGCCGGTGGTTTTTGCATCTCCGTGTTTGCTGTCATAAGGAGAGGGAACAAAGTGCTGCTTGTAAAACCGACTAACAGAAGAAAGTGGCTTACTGAATGGTCGCCAAACATTAGATTGATGAACCAAGAGAGGCTGAAAAAATTCACCAAGTCATGGCTCTTTCCCGGAGGCTACGTCAGGGAGGGAGAGGCGCCAGAGGAGGCCCTGAAGCGAATCTTGAAAGAGCAACTCGGAATCAAAAGCTTCAGCGCGGGTCCTGGCAAGCTGTACAATTTCTACGACCCGAGCAACATCTTTCCAGGAAACATGCACTGGGATTACTGCTTCGTCTTCAAGGTTAAGACAAACGAGGAGATAAGGAAGAGACCCTGGTTTTCATCCATCGAGTTTGTAGATCCGAGGGACTTTGGCAGAGACGATTTCACCAGCGCGCAGGGGGATCTCGCTCTGGCTATTGGCTTAATTGGTTCACGCAAATGAAATACGATGGTCCGTTCTGACCGCATTTGTGTTTCTTTTTTTGGCAAGCACAGCAAACTGCGATAAGCAAAAGCCCTCTTGCGTTTTCTTTCCAAATTCTCTGGCGCAGTATCTCCAAAAGTGCAAAACTTCTCAGAACGTTTTTAATTCTCTAAAAAGAAGCGGCTTCTCATGCCATTTGAGGATTTTAGAGAGTTCATTGACCGATGTCGTCAACTGAATGAAGTGAAAGACATCGAAGGAGCGGACTGGGACTTGGAGATCGGCGCGATCACAGAGACTTCCGAGATAGACCATCCGGATACTCATCCCTTGCTGATGTTCGATAAGATCAAGGGGTACCCGAAGGGATACAGAGTAGCTTCGAACATTATGAATACGCCAAAGCGCACCGCGCTCGCGCTTGACATTCCAATCAATCTGACCAAGGTGGAGCTTCTCAAGTACTGGAAGGAAAAGATACCCACCTACTCACCGGTGCCGCCGAGGGAAGTTAGCGATGGACCGGTAAAGGAGAACATCGACACGGGCGACAAGGTGGATCTTTTCAAGTTCCCGACCCCAAAGTGGCACGAGCTCGATGGAGGAAGGTACATTGGGACCGCGTGCATGGTTATCACCAGAGACCCGGAAGAAGGCTGGGTAAATTTAGGCGTCTACAGGTTGCAGATACACAACAAGAATACTCTCGGCCTCTATATCTCGCCAGGGCATCACGGTAGCATTATGGAGAGGAAGTACTGGTCGAAGGGAAAGAGCTGCCCCGTCGCAGTCACTTTCGGCCAGGAGCCCGCGATCTGGATGGCCGCTACTTACGCGGTGCACTATGGAACTTCGGAATACGACTGGGCGGGCTGGGCTAGGGGCGGCAAGCCAGTGGATGTCATCCGAGGACCTGTTACCGGTCTGCCGATACCCGCAACTGCGGAGATTGTGATCGAAGGCGAACTTCCACCTCCCGAAAAGGAATCGATGATTGAGGGTCCATTCGGAGAGTGGCCCGGATACTATGCTCACGGCGCGAGGACCGAGCCAATCATCAAGGTCCAATCCGTCATGTATCGCAACGACCCAATAATTGCGGGAGCTCCTCCTATCAAACCAACCACGCTTTACGCGCACGGCATTCCGTTTGGAGCGGCCGTGCTGTGGGACACTCTGGAGAAGGCAGGAATCCAAGATGTCAAGGGAGTATGGACTTACTTCTGCAGTACATCTGGCGGGGGCGGTCTACCTTTCATAGTCATCAGTCTCAAGCAGAGGTACGTTGGGCACGCAAAGCAGGCGCTGCTTGTCGCGGCCGGGGCAAGGTCTGGAGGCTATCTGGGCAGGTACGTAATCGTAGTCGACGAGGACATCGATCCGACAAACCTGCCAGACGTAATGTGGGCTGTAGCTTCCCGTTCAGACCCGGCGACGTCCGTAGATATCATAGACAACACGTGGAGCACCTACCTTGACCCGAGGATCCCGCCCTGGAAGAGGGACAGGGGAGACCTCACCAACAGCAAGGCTCTGATCAATGCGTGTAGGCCCTTTGACTGGATCAAAGACTTCCCGCCGGTAAACTCGATCAGCCCAGAGCTGAAGAAAAAGACGCTGGAGAAATGGGGCAAGATACTCAATCAGTAATTGAGCAAGCAAAAAAGCTCAATTCCCATCTTTTTCTCCCCATCTTTTCTTGGGGGGAGAGCATCCTAATCTGGCAAGAAAGAGGAAGAAAACCCGATACAGAACGATGTAACGTCGGGGCCTCTCTTTTCCTCGTTTCGTTTTTTTGCTCTCTATCGACGGAGTACTGTCGGTCACCTTTTGTTTTGCTTCTAATCAGTTATTAGATGTCAAATAATTGATAGCCAAAGTCACGTTGATGTGAACTGAACGTGACTCCTCTGAGCGCCAGCTCTTTGAAGAGCCAGGTCTATGGTTTTCTTCCTTCATAGACACGTATTAATCTCGCAAGATATGCTCATCCTCTCTACCGCTGCGAGTAAAGAGTAACAGGGATGGAGAGAGTAGCAAGACGTGCAAACCAACATAGTTGAGGCGACCGCGTACCGAAATTACATCAACGGCGAGTGGACCGAATCTTCTGCGAAGGAGACGTTCAAGACCTTCGATCCGGGAAACGGGCAGGAAGTGTCTGTTTGTCAGTCCAGCTCAGTCGAGGACATGAAAGCTGCAATAGAAGCTGCAAACCGAGCTTTTCAGAACTCAAAGTGGGCGACCGACGTGCAATTCAGGACAACGATCCTTGCAAAGCTCGCGAGGTACCTGGGAGCCACCAAAATGGAAGACGCGGCTTCGATTCTGACAAGGGAGTGCGGCAAGCCCTTCAAGTACAATCTGATAGAGTACACAAAGCTGCCCTCCGTCGTCGAGAATGCGGCATTTAAGGCTAGATTTCTCATGGGTTCGGTCACAAACTCGAGCGGAGATGAGGTCGACCTTGCGATGAGAGAGCCGGTCGGCGTCGTAGGAATCATAGTGCCATGGAATGCACCCATCTCCCTGCTCGGAAGATCTCTTGCGCCGGCTCTCGCGGCGGGGTGTACGGTTGTGATAAAACCAGCTAGCGCGACTGCGGGAGGCACAATGGAGCTGATCAGAATTTTGAGCAAGTTCCCCGACATTCCAAAAGGGGTGATCAACTGCGTGTGCGGATCAGGCTCAACAGTTGGGGCGGAGCTCGCTTCAAACAAGAATGTAGAAATGGTGAGTTTTACCGGTGATTTGAGCACGGGCAAGGAAATACTGAGGCTCGCCGCGAATAACGTGAAGAAGGTCTCGCTCGAGCTCGGAGGTAAATCGCCGAACATTGTCTTCGGCGACGGAGATTTTCAAAAGGTGGCAAAGGACAGCGTGAGCGGCGCCTGCCTCTACCACGCCGGGCAGATCTGCTTTGCGAGCACAAGGATCCTAGTTGAAAAGTCCCACCACGACGACTTTGTTAGGGCATTCCAGGCTACAACGGCCAAGATGAAGGTGGGGCACGGCCTCGACCCCGCTTCTGAAATCGGCCCGGTCGTGAACAAGACCCAGCTGGGCAGGGTCATGGAGTACATCGAACAGGGAAAGAAAGACGCAAAGCTCGTGATGGGCGGAGGTAGGCTCACCGGAGAGCAGTACGACAAAGGGAACTTTGTAGAACCCACGCTGTTCGACGACGTCCCTATGGACTCGAAGATTGCACAGGATGAGATATTTGGCCCGGTTGTAACTGTCACTCCTTTCGTAGATCTCGACGAAGCAATATCCCTTGCAAACGATACCGTGTACGGGCTATCTGCCGTCATATGGACCAATGACCTGTCCAAAGCAATTCGCGCCGCCAAGAGAACCAAAGCTGGAATGGTATGGGTCAACTCCGAACCAAAGGGATCGGGATACTTCAACTCCTACGGAATAGTTGGCTCAGCTTACAAGGAGAGCGGAATAGGCTCGATGGGAAGCGTTGAGGAGTACACTCTGTTGAAGAGAATTCACATCTCGCTTGGTGCCTAAGAACAGAGATAAATCCTTCCCCTCTGCTTTATCCACGCTTTTTCTATCGCCAAAAAAAAAAGCATAATCAGAATGAGAGGAGGAGGCCCAGATCTTTTTCTCTCTGCCCCTTTTCCTTATGATTGCCTAGATGCACACACATGCATCCTGTTTCCTTCTTTCACTCTTTTAGAAGGGGGTAGTCAACACACTATCAGTTGACGAGGCGTCACGCGTGTGTGAAAGAGGGCAATAATTATATGCCACTTGGCTTGACTTTGTGAGAGCAGAATAACCTGCCGGTCATATAGATGCAAACTGTAGCTATTCAGCAGCAGACTCGTGGATCAGAACCTATTATCAAAGTTACTAATCTAACAAAGAAATTTGTCAAAGGCAGCAACATCGCTGCCATAGATCATATCTCCTTCGAAGTCGGCCGCGAGGTTGTCACACTTTTTGGTCCCTCTGGATGCGGCAAGACCACGACTCTAAGGTGCATCGCCGGGCTGGAAAAGCCTGACGAAGGAGAGATTGTGATCGACGGCAAAGTAGTTACATCGATTGAAAAGGGCATATTCGTCCCTCCAGAGAAGAGAAACATCGGTCTCGTGTTTCAGAGCTATGCGCTCTGGCCTCACATGAAAGTGTACGACAATGTTGCTTATGGTCTAAGGGTGCGCCACACAAACAAGGCCGACATGCGCTCACGAGTCAACAAGGTTCTCGAAACTGTGGGACTGGCAGGTTACGAAGATCGTTATCCTGCTCAGCTCAGCGGAGGCCAGCAACAGAGGGTCGCGCTTGCACGGAGCATGGTTTACGAACCAAAGGTGCTACTCTTGGACGAGCCTCTCTCCAACCTCGACGCGAAGATTAGGGAAAGAACACGAATCGAGCTAAAGGCTCTTCTCACAAAGATTGGAATTACGTCTGTGTACGTCACTCACGACCAGGAAGAAGCCTTTCTGATGTCGGACAAAATTGTGGTGATGAACGAAGGGAAGATAATGCAGCAGGATACGCCCTACAATGTGTATCATAGTCCGGCCAACCAATTCGTTGCTTCCTTCGTTGGAAGATCGAATCTTATTCCGGGCATGGTTGTCAAGAAGGGAAGCCCGGCCGAAAATGGACGAGATTCCAACGGAGTTGTTCGGATCCTGGGAGATTATGATATCGAGTGCACATTTCCTTCCTCCCTCGCGGAGGGCCAGAAATGCCTGGTCATGGTCCGGTCAAACGAAGTGGGACTATCAAGCCAAAAACCAGCTATTGGCGGGTACAAAGAGTGCGAAGTACTCGCCCGCGAGTACAAGGGTGCAATGACCGACCACCTGGTAAAAATTGGAGACGAAACCTTGATGGTTTCAACGCACAGATTCTGCGATCTGAATCAAGCAGAGATTGCAAGCCCCAGTGGCAAGCACTACGTCCTGATACGGGGAGAGGCTGTTTCTGTGGTTCCTGAACAGTAAGGAAAAACACGGCGATAAACACAGGCGTCGAATCGCTATCACGCTGTTATGCCCTAAGATTTAGGGCAAGTAGAGGAACTCTCAGCTACGTAGCCGAATTGGGAGGGCCTCCATTCCTCCTCGGCATGTGTTGGTAGCGCTTTAGTTTAGCCATCTATTCCGTACCGAGTCGTTCATCATTTTCCTCATAATGACAGAGGTCTCGAATCAAATTGAGCCGAGCAAAGAATCAGTGAAAGATCGGGAATCTTCCATCCATCCAGCGACGTAAAGTATGGCGAGATCAAGACCTGCTTTCTCGTAGTCGGCAACTCTTTCCTCCACGTCGCCTCTGGTCCCGTAGACAGATATCGAGTCGACGAGCTCTTGGGAGAGACCTGGGGCAATCTCATTTTGCTTCCCCTTCGCCATCAATTCCTCGACTTTTGTAATCTCCCCAGCAAAGGCGGATTTGGAAAAGCGCTTTCTGATTTGTCTGCTCCTGCTCAGGTAAAACGCAATTTGTTTTCTCACCCTTTGCTCGGCAGCGTGTGCATCGCTGTTGTTAATTGCAACCATCATTATCGATGAAATGTCAACAGCATTCGAGGGTCTTCCTGAGTTTGACGCGGCCTGTCTGATTATCGTAGCTGCACTCCCAATGTTTTCGGGCGACACCAAGTTGAGTATCACGCCGTCGCAAGCTTCTCCTACAAACTGAAGCAGGCCAGGGTTGTGAGCCCCGACGTAAATTGGAAAGGGGTCAATCTTAGGGAACTTTGGGCTCCAGCTCTTGATCTCGAAGACCCTCCCCTTGAAACTCACATTCGCCTCCCCGGCGGCGGTCTTTCTCACTATTGAGATGACCTCTCTCAGGCGCTCGATGCTGTCTTTTACCTTGAGGCCGTGAATGTCATGAACGTAGTCAGGGTTGCCGACGCTGAGGCCGGCGCACAATCTCCCATTGCTCAACTCCTGCAGCGTAACAAGGCTCATCGCAATCAGTGCGGGAGTGCGCGAGTATACGTTCAAAATCCCGGGAGCAACGCGAATTTTCTTCGTACTTGCGGCGATGGCACCAAGGATTGAAATCGAATCTCTGCGAGTCATCTCAGGGACCCAAACCGATTCTATCTTTCCGCTGCCTTCGGCTTTGAGCGCGCAGTACACTGCGTCGCTTCCACTCATATCGGTAAGCATCAGTGCTTTTCGCATGGTTGCGATTTTCGGGATACCTTTGGACGATGATATATGTTTGCGATAGAAAAACAGACTTCACTTTTCCATACGATGCGGGGGCGATAAAAGAAACGAAGACGAAATTGTAAAGCGTTCCAAAGACTTTGGCTAAGCAGGATTCACTAACATCAACTATCTATTAGGAGATCGAGGCTACCAGAAAAAATCCATATTAGCACTCGCCCGCGCAAGTGCGATGTCTAGGTGATGCCACAATGTGATGGCTGGGAGACCCTCTCCCACGAAGTAGATGAAAAGGATCTGCATGATGTAGGGCAGCATACTAGGCTTTGTACGGAATGTTACGCAAAGATGATGGCAGATCCTGCAAAGGATCAACTGATGAGATTTCTTTAAAGTCAATTATGAAGAACTTGCGAAATTCCTGCATTTTTTGCCCAAATCTATCCTATTTCTTTTGTTTGAGTCAAACAAACGCTTCAGGATGGACTGGTCGATCGCTTATCGGAATTCCTGAAAGAGTCGAAAAAGAAGCAATAGAAAAACTCCCGACTCTTCTGACTCAAGAGCCACGTTCCACCGCCTCGTACAACTATCAGAACAACACGGTGACTGCGACAGACGAGGACGGGCACAAGACCATCTACGCTTACGATTGGACGAAGAAGGATCT